>Ga0247725_1000104_pt1 | contig 109055 bp, 81 predicted proteins | sample OKSTACKMCFT3sol_FD_183021 | JGI IMG/M metagenome (GOLD analysis project Ga0247725, IMG submission 183021) | Subsurface sediment microbial communities from gas well in Oklahoma, United States - OK STACK MC-FT3-sol | ecosystem: Environmental > Terrestrial > Deep subsurface > Rock core/Sediment...
TTTCATTATCATAGCGCACTCTTTTCGCGAGCGTCGCGAAGTTGTAACTGGTAGCAACAATGGTTAATTTGGTTATTATGCGGCACGGTGAAGCTGAACCGCAGTACTTGAGCGACAGTGAACGACAATTAACAGCAGCAGGTCAGGCCGAAGTCAGTCAAATGGCTGAGTGGCTGCATCACCACTATAGTGCATTTGATCAGATTTTCTCCAGCCCTTATCGCAGGACTGTGCAAACTGCCGAACTTTTAATGCAAAAATCGCTGTCAACTCAGGCTGTTGAAATCAATACGGATTTGGTGCCAGAAGGCAATGTTCAGCTGGTTGTCGATTTTCTCGATCTAATGTACGCCGAGAATCCACAGGCAAAAATCCTATTGGTTTCGCATATGCCTTTGGTCAGCTTTTTAGTCGAGGCTTTTACCCGCAGTGGTCAGACGCCTATTTTTGATACCGCAGGTGTGGCTTGTATTGACTACCACCAACACAGAGGTATGTTAATGGAGTATAGCTGTCCGAGTCTGTTAAGTTTGGTAAAAACCCTCTCCTGAGCAGTGTTAGATAGGGGTTTTCAGTAATACGAGTAGAGCTCCATCCCGGCCCCATTCTGTTGGGGCCGTATGAAAAGCCCGTACGTTCGGATGTTGCACCAGCCAGTTCGGCACTCGTTTCGCCAGAATCCCCAAACCTTTGCCATGCACCACACAAGCGCAGTTAAAGTGTTGCTGTTCGCAATAAGCCAATAAACCAGCCAGCTCGGTTTTTGCTTGTTGTTGAGTTAAACCATGTAAATCCAAAACAACGGCAGGGCGGAATTCGCCACGTTTCAGCTGTCTGGCTAAGGTAGGATCATCGCCTGTCTGAACAAAAGCTAAGGTCTGACTGTCGCTGAAAAAACCTTCGTACTGGTCTGAAAAGTAAAACAAATGGCTATCTGGACTGCTATTTGTTAAAGTGGCGGCCATTCTGACCTTGCCGGGTTGGCGGGCAAAAGGTATCTTGTCCTGCTGCAAGGGGCGTGTGCCTGTTACCGAGTCACGGAACAGTTGTTTATCATCATCTGGAAGATCTGGAGCTGGTGTTTTTTTTCGCATGCCCGAAGTCTAACCAATCACTAGAGTAAAACACAATGACAGAGCATCAAAGCAGCCATCTGACTGCGGAAATTATCGACGAAGCGATCCGCGAGCTGCATTCCATCCATGACTGGTTACGTTGGTCTGTCAGTCAGTTCAATAAAGCCCATGTTTATTTTGGCCACGGTACCGACAATCCATGGGATGAAGCGGCCTTGCTGCTGGCTCATAGCCTGGATCTGGCCCGTATTACAGAAAATCTGTTGCCGCTGCGCGTCACAAGTAGCGAGGCTAAAGTATTCTGTGATCTGTTGTTGCAACGTATAGAACAGCGTATTCCTGCCGCTTACTTAACTCAACAAGCTTTTTTCTGTGGCTTAAGCTTTTATGTTGATGAGCGCGTGTTAGTGCCTCGTTCCCCTATAGGCGAGCTGATTAGTCGTAGTTTTGAACCTTGGTTTAAGGAACATGAACCAGCCCGTATTTTAGATTTGTGCACGGGTTCAGGTTGTATCGCTATTGCCTGTGCTAAACAGTTTCCTAATGCCGAAGTGGATGCGCTGGATATCAGCGAAGATGCGTTGGATGTGGCGATATTTAATATCGAACAGCATGAGCTGGAGCATCAGGTGTTTCCTATGTTGTCCGATGGTTATGATGCCATTAAAGGCCAGACCTACGATTTAATAGTCACCAATCCACCTTATGTCGATGCAGAGGACATGGCCGACCTGCCGGATGAATACCATCACGAGCCGGAATTAGGTTTAGCCTCTGGCCATGATGGTTTGGAGCTGACTCGTCGTATTCTGGCCCAAGCTGCAGAGCATTTAAACGATGGCGGCTGGCTGATTTGTGAAGTAGGCAACAGTATGGTTGCGCTGCAAGAGCTGTATCCGGATTTACCATTGCAATGGCTGGAGTTCGAACGGGGTGGTTTAGGTGTATTCGCCATCAGCAAAGCCGATCTGGTGAAACATCAGCCAAGTTTGAATGCATAGTTTGAATAAATAGTTTTCAAGTCTAACGTTCAGAAAATATAAAGAGACTCAGGGGTGAAGGATGTCGGGTAATTCTATAGGTCAACTTTTTAAAGTGACTACCTTTGGTGAAAGCCATGGCCCAGCTATTGGTGGCATAGTGGATGGTTTGCCACCTGGTTTAAAGCTTGACCTCGAGCAGATCCAGCACGAGCTGGATAGGCGTAAACCCGGCACCTCCCGATACACTACGGCGCGTCGTGAAGATGACATCGTCAAAATTCTCTCCGGTGTGTTTGAAGGCTACAGTACAGGGGCTTCTATCGGCTTGCTGATTGAAAATACCGATCAGCGTTCACAGGATTATTCAGCTATAAAAGACTTGTTTCGCCCAGGTCATGCGGATTACACCTACTGGCACAAATTTGGTATTCGTGATTACCGTGGTGGTGGTCGTTCATCCGCCCGTGAAACTGCGGTCCGTGTCGCAGCTGGCGCCATTGCCAAGCAGTACTTAAAAGCCAAGTTTGGTATAGAAATTCGTGGTTATCTGGCCCAACTTGGTCCAATCAAAGCGCAAAAGCTGGATTGGGATCAGGTCGAGCAAAACGCCTTTTTCTGCCCTGATGTCGATGTACTCGAGCAGTTAGACGAATACATGCGTCAGCTGAAAAAAGATGGTGATTCAGTAGGCGCTCGTATTAACGTCGTGGCGTCCGGTGTGCCTGTCGGCTGGGGTGAACCTGTGTTCGATCGCATTGATGCCGATATAGCTCACGCTATGATGAGCATCAATGCGGTCAAAGCCGTCGAAATTGGTGATGGTTTTGCTGTGGTCGAGCAACGAGGTTCTACGCATCGCGATGAACTGCGCTTAGCTGGCTTTAGTGCGAACCATGCGGGCGGTACTTTAGGTGGCATCACCTCAGGTCAGGATATCAACGTCAGTATTGCGTTAAAACCTACATCCAGTATCAGCATTGCCGGTAAAACTATTACCACCAGCGGCGAAGAAACAGAGATGATCACCAAAGGCCGCCACGACCCTTGTGTCGGTATTCGCGCTGTGCCTATAGCTGAAGCTATGCTGGCGATAGTGTTGATGGATCATTTCTTGCGTCACAGGGCACAAAATGCAGATGTGTTTGTTACAACTCCGGATATAGCAAGGCAGCCGTAATACAGGGTCAGGGCTTAAGCTCTGACCCTTTTATCTTAGACCCAAATATACTTCTGTTTTCAATTGTAATTTTGCTCTGTCCTCTTTGAAGAAGCGGGCAGAGCCAAGGCTCTGACCCCATGAAACTTGCTACCACCAAAGCGTTGGGACTTGCGTACTTCGCCTACTTTGCCGTACTGGGTATTTTTGTACCTTACTTGCCGATGTTTCTTGATGGCCGTGGTTTTAATTCGCACGATATAGGTTTGTTGCTGGCGATAGTGACCACCAGCCGTATTATTGGGCCAAGTCTGTGGGCTATGGTGGTGGAGCGCAAAGGCGATCCTATCAGTGTGATGCGCTTTGGCGCTGTGCTGGCATCCATTGGCTGGCTAAGTAGCTATGTTGATTTTGGCTATTGGCCCCTGGTGCTGGGGCTTGGATTATTCAGTTTGTTCTGGACTGCAATTCTGCCGCAGTTGGAAGTTAGCGCTTTTCATTACTTGAATAACGACAGCACTGTTTATGGTCGTGTTCGAAGCTTTGGCAGTCTGGGTTATATCCTGGTTGTGATGCTGGGTGGCTTGCTGTTGCAATCTTTTGGCTCTGAGTTTTTGCCCTGGGGGGCGACGATTTTTCTGGCCTTGTTGCTTTGGACCTTGTTTTTGTTACCTTCGTTTACGATGAAAAATACCGAAGGCCAGCAGTCTATTCGTTTTCGGACCCTGTTTAAGCACCCGGTGTTTTTACGTTTTATGGCCGCGACTTTTTTAATGCAAATCAGTTTTGCGCCTTTTTATGGCTTCTTTATTCTGTATTGCCGCGATTTGGGCTACAGCGGTGTCACCTCGGGCATGATGATAGCACTGGCCGTATTGGCGGAAATTATTGCATTTTTTTACGCAGGCAAAGTGCTGAATCGCTTTAGCTATCGTGTACTGCTGACGGTTTGTTACGGCTTGACCATAGTGCGCTGGCTGATTGTGGCTTATCTGGCTCAGCATTGGTACTGGCTGGCTTTTAGCATGCTGTTCCATGCTGCCAGTTTTGCCCTGGCGCATAGCTGCGCTATGCAGTTTATTCAAAGCTTTTTTGCTCCGGCGCAGCGTAGCCGTGGTCAGGCCTTGTATGCTGGTGTGGTGTACGGTGGCGGAGGCGCTATAGGGGCTTATTGCGCTGGTGTGTTATGGGCGGATGGTCCAGGTGCCACTTTAACTTTTGTTAGTGCTGCAGTGGCTGCTTTTGGCGCCACCTTGATGGCGTTTTCATTGCCGAAAAGCCTTGGCCAGCAGCAAAAGCTCTAGTTCTGGCTGGGCATAGCTTTGGTAAAAGGCTACAATGCGGCGTTTTTTTTACGCTATAGAGGGTGTTGTGGCCAGTCTGTTTCGTTTAGGTTTAATTATCAATCCTGTAGCCGGAGTAGGCGGTGCTGTCGCGCTCAAAGGCAGTGACGGCGTTGTCGAACAGGCTTTAGCTTTAGGTGCTGTGCCTCAGGCGCAACATAAAACTGCTTTAGCCTTAGAGCAATTGCTGCCTTTGAAAGATCAGCTGCAGATCCTGACTGTTGCCGGTGCTATGGGCGCTGATTTGTTGGCGTCTTTAGGTTTTCACTTCCAGATTTGTTATACGCCTGCATCCAGCCACACCTCTGCCGAAGATACAGAAAAAGCAGCTGCTGTTATTGCAGAGCAGGGCGTTGACTTGTTGTTATTTGCCGGAGGCGATGGTACTGCGCGCAATATCTGTGCTGCTGTGGGCGAGCGTTCCACTGTGCTTGGTGTGCCAGCAGGTTGTAAAATTCACTCTGGGGTTTATGCCATCAGCCCATCGGCTGCGGGTAAAGTCATAGCCCAGTTGGTCAAAGGTGAGTTGGTTACTTTAACTGAAGCTGCTGTGATGGACATAGACGAAACAGCCTTTCGTCAGGGTATAGTCCGCGCTAAACGTTTTGGCGAAATGCGCATTCCAGCTGAGCTACGTTACATTCAAAGTGTTAAAAACGGTGGCAAGGAATCTGAAGAACTGGTGTTGGACGATTTAGCGGCCTATATCGCCAGCACCATGGAAGATCATGTACGGTATGTGATGGGCTCGGGCTCCACTGTCGCTGCAGTGATGAAAGAATTAGGCTTACCTAATACTTTGTTAGGCGTTGATGTGGTCGAAAATGGCGAGCTGATTGCGTCCGATGTTACGGCCACTGAATTGCTGACCCTGGTGCAGGATTATCCAAGCAAACTGGTGATCACTCTGATAGGCGGGCAGGGCCATGTGTTTGGCCGTGGTAATCAGCAATTAAGCCCTGCTGTTATTCGCGCAGTGGGCCGAGCTAATATTTGTTTAGTCGCCACGAAGACTAAATTACAGCAACTGCAGGGCCGGCCTTTATTGGCCGATACCGGTGATGCCAGCCTTGACCAGCACTTACAGGGCTTGATCCCTGTACTGGTCGGTTACAACGATTATGTGATGTACAGACTAGGTCTGGAGGAGTAAAAATGCAGGATGTTCAGGCCTATATTCAGCAGGTTGCACAGTTCTTAGATGCAATGGTGCAGCATGCCAGTGATGATGAGTTATTTGCCGGTGGTTATTTACGGGGCCACTTTGATTTAGCTGTAGGTCGTCTGGAACTAACGGAGCAGCCATTTGAGCGTGCTGAACTTGCGGGTTCTGTACAACAAAGCCTGGAGCTGGCTATTACAGGTGGCGAACTGACTGAGCAGGATCAACACTTAGTGTTAGGTTTATGGCAGCAGCTACAACAACTTTCGTGATCTGATGTTGCATCAGATTTAAACTGAAGCCGAATTTGATTTGCGCTTCTACAACGCGCTTTATGCGCCAAACTACAAGTGAACTTTATGTCTACTAAATTTACCAGCTTAGAGCAACACGCCAGTTATGGCATAGGTCTGCAAATGGGTCAGCAACTGGCTGATAACCCGTTTGACGGTTTGGACATTCTGGCTGTAGCTGCAGGTTTAGCTGCTGCTTTCCAGGGGGACGAACCAGAAGTATCTGAACAGCAAATTGGTGCTGCATTCCAGGTGATTAGCCAGCGTATGCAGGAACAACAGGAAGAACAAGCTAAAGCTTTAGCTGGTGCTGGTGAAGCTTTCCTGGCTGAAAATGCGAAAAAACCAGGCGTAACAGTGACAGCCTCTGGTTTACAGTACGAAGTATTAGTACAAGGTGAAGGCGAGAAGCCAACCAAAGCTTCTACAGTGCGCACGCACTACCACGGTACTCTGATTGACGGTACTGTGTTTGACAGCTCGTATGACCGTGGTCAGCCTGCTGAATTCCCGGTATCCGGTGTAATTGCTGGCTGGACTGAAGCTCTGCAATTGATGCCTGTAGGCACCAAGTTACGTTTAACTATTCCACACAACCTGGCTTACGGTGAGCGTGGCGCTGGTGGCAAAATTGCCCCATTCAGCACTTTAGTATTTGACGTTGAACTGTTAGCTATTGTTGGCTAACTTTCTGCTGTACACATGAAAAAGGAGCCTTTTGGCTCCTTTTTATGTCCATGGAAGGACGGTATGTCGCAACTGTCGGGAACGTTGTTGAGACGATGTCCATGGAAGGACGGTATGTCGCAACTGTAGGGAACGTTGTTGAGACGAATTTAAGTGGATGCTAGTCGTACGGATTGTATTTCTTCTTTTTAAACTGACTGAAAATCAGCATCAAAGACAACAGACTAAATACAACAAAAACAACCCTTGTCCAGACGGGCATCGACAGGTCCATAAAACGCCAGGCTATATCACCGCACATACCCGTTGGGTTAAACACTTCCGGAAACCATTTGTCCAAAGGTAACCCAAGAGGAAACTCTGGAAACAAACTGCAGGTGTATAAACCCCCTGATTGCACTAACTCCTCTACACCTACATGCTCATGAGTAATGAGTAATCCCCATACAGAGCTTGAAGTAAAGGTCAACAGGGCTATCCAGCGCAACAAGGCGTTGGTAGGAGAAACTAAAGCAATCAATGCTGCCAGCAGCACTCCTGTTAATGCAGCTCTGGCATAGACGCACAGCATACAAGGTTGTAAATTCATCTGATATTGAAAGTACAACGCCAGACCTAACAACATCGCAGCTGACAAAGCTAAGACAAGCCATGCCGATCGTTGTTTTGACCATTTTGCCAGACTGGATAACATTCGGATCCCTTTGTTTGATAAAACAAAACTACAAGTTGCTCAATCTAAGGTAAAAATCAAGGAAAGACAACCCAATGCACGTCGAACAGCTATTTTTAATCCATAGCTTGTTAACTGCTTTGTCTCTGGTACAATCAGTGCCATTTATCTGACATTATAATAATGACAACGGGTTCCTCCGCATGACTATGAATTTAATTAAAGCACAAAGCCCTGCTGGTTTTGCCGAAGAGTATATCGTTGAATCAATCTGGAACGGCAAATTTGCTCCAGGTTCTATTCTGCCAGCTGAGCGTGAACTGTCAGAACTGATTGGCGTGACCCGAACTACTTTACGTGAAGTGTTGCAACGTCTGGCCCGTGATGGCTGGTTGACCATACAACATGGCAAGCCAACCAAGGTCAATAATTTCTGGGAAACTTCAGGCTTAAATATCCTCGAAACGCTAGCACGTTTAGATGAAGAGCGGATGCCCGAGTTGGTTGACGAGTTGTTGTCAGCCCGCACCAATATCAGTGCCATTTATATCCGTGGAGCAATCAAAACTCATAAAGAGCAGGTGATCGCGTCTTTTGCCGGTGCAGAAGATTTAGCAGACACGGCCGAAGCCTTTGCTGCTTTTGACTACAACCTGAACCATGAAATGGCGCTGCACTCGTCAAATCGTATTTACGTATTGATTTTAAACGGCTTCCGTGGTCTGTATAACAAAATTGCCCGTTTCTATTTCTCCTCTCCTGAAGCCCGTGAATTGGCCCGTCAGTATTATTATCAGCTAAAGCAATATGCTGAAGCAGGTAAACATGACGAAGTGGTATTCGCTGTGCGTAAGTACGGTAAAGAAAGTGGCAAAATTTGGGCAGGTTTACGCTCACAAATTCCAAAAGATTTAATCGAATAGTCAGAAACCGCCGAAAGGCGGTTTTTTTGTGCCTTCGTACTTGCAGCCGCAGCGTTGTTGACTGCGCGCCCGAGCCCAAGTCACATAGTGGACTATGCTCCTTGGGACTCGATTGCTTGTCGCCTTGCTGCAACAGCAATTACTTTGGCAAAATTATCCTATAAGCTGTACTTACCTTGATCACCTTGTCACAGCTGTTGGGGCTGGTTATTATATTACTATATATTATATAACCGTTAGTTATATGGGGCGAACCATGCAAAAGCCTGCTACCCGGCCACAAGAAATTTATCTTGATAATAATGCCACTACTCCAGTATTGGCCTGCGCTGCAGCTGCGGCACAACACACCATGCAGCAGGGGTTTGGTAACCCAAGTAGCAGTCACAGCACCGGGATTAAAGCGAAAGTTGAGTTAGAGAGCACCAGACAGTTGGCGCGTCAGCTGATAGGCGCCGGCTCTGGTGACATCGTCTTTACCTCAGGTGCCACTGAAGGTATTCAGAGCTCTATTTTCTCCGCCTTGTTGCACGCCCGTTTATCTGGGAAAACCGGTCCTGCTTATAGTTTGCTCTATGGCGCAACCGAGCATAAAGCCGTGCCCCAGAGTCTGGAACACTGGAATCAGGTATTGCAGCTTGGCGCCACTATAAAGGCTATTCCTGTCGATCAGCAGGGTGTGCTGGATTTTGACTTTATCCGTGCTGAACTGCCGACTGCTGTACTTATTTGTACTATGGCCGCCAATAATGAAACAGGTGTTAAACAGGATTTGCTGGCTTTGCAGCAACTGATCCGCACTGTTGCACCTGCAGTGTTATGGGTGGTGGATTGTGTGCAGGCGCTTGGCAAAATGCCATTGCAGCTGGAACAGATGACCATAGACTATGCGCCTTTTAGCGGTCACAAACTCTATGCGCCCAAAGGCATAGGATTTTTATATGTCCGTAAAGGTACGCCTTATCAGCCTTTGTTAGCAGGCGGTGGTCAGGAGAGTGGTTTACGCTCCGGCACGGAAAATCTGCCCGGCATTGCTGCTTTGCAGGCTATTTTTCAGCAGCTGGCTTTAAAACAAGATTCAGTCTTTCAGCCCGAAACTCAGCTATGGGGCTATCGCGAGCAACTGTTGTCTGCCTTACGCCAGCTGTTTCCGGATTTAGTTCTCAATAGCGACCAGCCTTATATAGTGCCAACTACCATCAATTTCTCAGTGCCGGGTTTTGCCAGTAAAGATATTATGGATTTGTTTGACGCTGCAGGTATTCGTGTTAGCTCAGGTTCGGCTTGTAGCTCCAAAATTCCAACCAGCTTTGTACTTAATGCCATGGGATTGCCGTTATGGCGCAGCCAGGGCGCTATTCGTTTGTCGTTTGGCCCTGCGATGACGCCAGCAGAGTGCCAACAGGCTTGTCAGGCGATCCTGGCGTTAAAAGCTGTAGTGAACTCCTGCTGCCTGGTGTTGAGTGATGCCAGCAGTACAGAGCTGATGCCACTCAATGGCCTGGTGCAGCTGAAACATGAAGATTTGTGCAGTTATTTGCTGGTGTCGGCTGAGACATCCGAAGTGATTATTATCGATGCTGTGTTGCCTCTTGCACGGCGGATAGCTCAACTAGTGCAAGGGCATCAGCTGAAACTGCAGGCTATTCTTGATACTCATCTGCACAAAGATCATCCATCAGCCCGGCCTGAACTTATTACTTTGCTAAAAGATGCGCTGGACCCAGTTCCGACAGACCCGCTTGGTTGGCCTTTGGCTGAGTCAAAGATTGATATGGGCTCTTATAAGGTGCGGAAGTGGTCGACCCCAGGTCATAGCCCAGAGGCTGTGACTATAGTGGTTGAGCTGCATCAGTCACAAAAGTTTGCCTTTACCGGTGATTTTATTTTACCTGGCGGCACAGGGCGCCTCGATTTACCTGGTGGCGACAGCCAGGCATTTCGTCAAAGTTTAAGAGCTTTACAACAACAGCTTGAACCACAGACTTTGTTGTTATCCAGCCATGACTATGCTCAGCGGTTTTTCACCCGCTGGGATTTGATGCTGCAGGAGCAAAAGGTACTGCAGCAAGTGCTGAATACCGAAGACACACCAGAGTTATGGCTCACTGAGCTGCAACGGCAAACCGACTGGTTACAGCAACAAGCAGGACATTTTTGCGGTGTAGTGGAAGTCTGCGCTTCAGATGCAACAGCTGCGATTGATAAAGATCAAATTGGCAGCCTGATACAGCAGTATCCTAATTTGCAAATTTGGGACGTGCGTGAGCCCCATGAACAAGCTGCTGGTGCTCTTTCTGCCTATTTGCCGGATTTAGTGTGTAAGGAAGTGCCTTTATCTGCCTTAGTACAGCAAGTGGCGGAGCAACAAGAGGCAAAAGATGTTGCAGTGTTACTGGTGTGCCGTTCAGGTAATCGTAGTTTGCTAGCAGCAAAAGTGCTGAACAGGGCTGGTTTTGATCTGGTGTTTAACCTAAAAGGCGGGGTTGCGCTTTTAGCCTGACTGCCCTTCGTATTTGAAGCCGCAGCTTTGTTGACTTCGAGCTTTAGCCCCAGTCACATAGGTAAACTATGCTCCTGGGGTCTCAATCTCTTGTCGCCTCGCTGCAACTCCAACTACTTTGGGTAAGACCCTTTGTCGTTGGAGGCCGTCTGTTTATTTAGTAAAACAGATGCTGCAGCGGGTTCAACAGACGGGTTAAGCCCTTTTTAAACTTCAGCGGCGCTGTTAATACCGATAAACATAAGCAATCTTCGCTCATTGTTCTTGGTGTGTGAGTGTGATCCGGTGTATTGATCAATAAGTCACCTTCACCGTAACAGCCTGATTCATCATAGATTTTACCTTTTAATACCAAGGTGATTTCCAAACCTAAGTGAGTATGCTGCGGCACTTCACTGTCTTTACGGATGTAAAGCAATGATACATTGTGCTGATCTTCGCCAGCCAGTTTGGCAGTGCTGATACCGCCAAGGTTAAGCCATTTCAGCTTGCTCTGCAGCAGAGGCTTGAGCGACGCAGGTAATAAGATTTCGCTGTTCTGAATTTGCAGCGCAAAAGGCTGGCGTTGTTCTATCTTTGCGGCAACTTCAGGCTGCGCTGTGATAAAACTCAGCATTTGCTCCCAGTCTGTTTCAGTGCTCTGTACTTCAGGCAAACTCACTAAGGCTGCACCTGCTTCGGCTTCCAAATCCATTTTTATCCGCTGGCAATGAGGGCATAAGTCCAGATGAGCCGCAATAGCTAGGCTTAATTCGGGCGCCAGGCTGGCTTCTATGTATTGCTCCAGCAATTCATGTGTCGGGTGATATTTAACTGCGTGGATCATCAATAGCCTCTCTTAATCTGTCCAGTGCCAAACGAATACGGGATTTCACTGTACCCAGAGGGATAGACAATTCTTCCGATACTTCTTGGTGCGACTTTTCTTCTAAATACACTTTTTCCATTACATCACGTTGAGCTGGCGGTAATTTGGCAAAATGTGGTGCCACTTTTTCTGCCAGTAACCACAAGTCCCATTCATTGCTGTCACTACCTTCCTGTTCAGGGTAGTCACCATCAAAAAATAAATCGTCTGCGCTTAATTCGTCTTTGCGGCTTTGTTTTTTCCGCAGCATATCAAAACGGACGTTACGGGCTATAGTAAAAATCCAGGTGGACGCGCAGCCGCGACTGGCGTCAAATAATCTGGCTTTTTGCCACACATTCAGCATGGTGTCTTGCACCATCTCCATCGCCTGCTGCTCGTTGCCAAACATTTTTAAGCCAAAGGCTTTTAACCGAGGCGCGAAATAACTGAATAACTGCGAATAGGCTTGTTTATCGCGATCTACTGCAATAAAAGTTAAAGCTTGTTCCCACTGTGCATTGTCTTGTGGTTGAACTGACATAGATCCTTGAATACCGGCCCTTTGATAATTCTTGCCATCATGCCTTTGAACTGATGTTGGATCCAACATTATTCGATTCCCGTCTGTGTCGTTTGCTAGATGGATAGTTTTACGCTGCACTGGTCATTTTAGATCGGCTCATAAAATAGAAAGGTTTCTTAGATTTATTCTGATTTTTTATCTAAAAAATAATAGTTAATCTAAACACACTAACCCGACAGGAGAAATAACAATGGCACATGTATTAGTTATCAATAGTTCATTAAGCGGCGAAAAAGGTCAATCGACTCAATTAAGCCAAGAATTTTTAGCTTCTTTACCCAAAGGTTTTACGACAGAAACCCTGGATCTGGTTCAGGATAGCTACCCACATTTAACCATGACAGAAATTGGTGCCTGGATGACTCCGGCATCTGACCGCACTGAGGAGCAAAAAGCCTTAGCCACACTGTCAGACGACGCTATAGCTCAAATTCAAAAAGCTGACGCCATTGTTATTGGTGTGCCTATGTATAACTTCGGTGTACCAAGCCAATTAAAGGCCTATTTCGACCGTTTGGCTCGCGCTGGTATCACCTTTAAGTACACTGAGACTGGCCCTGTAGGCTTATTGCAAGATAAACCTGTATTTATTTTTGCAACACGTGGCGGTTTATATCAAGGTACGGCAATGGACTCACAAACTCCATTTGTCAGCGCCTTCCTGAATTTTATTGGTTTAAAAGATTTAAACTTTATCTATGCTGAAGGCTTAAACATGGGCCCAGAAAGCGCAGAAAAAGCCTTAACTGCTGCAAAAGCCCGTATTGCTGAATTAGCGCCAGCTGTTGCGGCCTAATTCGCCGACCTGAGTTTTTCTCTGAAGGCATGCTCCTTCCTGCAAGCGTTGGCCACTTTTTCAAGTGGCCTTTTTTCTGCTTTACATTTCACTCTATGTAGTTATTTAAGGATCTGATCCACTTAGAGTTTGGTATCTGCTGCGCCTCTGAATTATGCTAGGTAAAACTTATGCTTCAGGGAGAGCAGGCTTTGGCTACTAATGAGTCTCAACATAAATGGCGTTTTTTCCGCTCTGGTGGTTTTGATCAGGTTGCGTTGGATTCAGCTGCAGACTTACTGCATCTGGACGAGTTGGATCCCAAACTTTGGACTGTATTAAATTGCCCGACCACAGGCCTTGAATTTGATAGCCGTACCGCAGCTTTACTGGATTTAGATGGCGATGGTCAAATCCGGGTGCCAGAAATCCTGTCCGCAGTGCGCTGGAGTTGCCAGCGGTTGCAGGATCCGGAAATTATGTTCAAAGCGCCTGGTTTGCCGCTGTCTGCTATAGCTGAACTGGATGCTGAAGGTGCGAATCTCAAAGCAGCTGCACTTCGTGTGCTGGAAATCACGGGTAAAACACCGACCGATCTACTGCAGGTTGCCGACTTGGCTGACATGACCTTGTTGTTTTCTCCCCATCATTTTAATGGCGATGGTGTTGTTGTCGCTGAATTAACCTCAGATCCTGAATTGGCGCAGCTGATTTCTGAGATTATTCAAACTCAGGGAGGGCAGCCGGATCGCAGTGGTGGCTCTGGCATTAATAGCGAGAGCTTAACTGCCTTTTATCAGCAAGCAACAGCTGTCGTAGATTGGCATGCTGCAGGACGCTCTGACGACCCGTTGTTTTGTCCTTTAGGTGATAAAACTGCTGAAGCTGTAGCTGCCTTTGATACTGTAAAAGCCAAGATTGATGATTTTTTTGTGCGCTGCCAGCTGGCTGCATTTGATCCGCGCTCTGCGGATGCGTTAAATCCTGCGGTAGCTCGCTATGAGGTGTTAGGCAACAAATCAATCAGTAGCAATGATACCGATGTCTCAGCTTTTCCTCTGGCGGCTATTGCCGCAGGCCAGAACTTACCCCTGGGCGAAGGCATAAACCCGGCATGGGCAGAAGCCATAAACCAATTCAAGCAACTGGTGGTTGATCCTTTATTCGGAGTCAAAGGCAAACACAAGGCTGCACATCTAACGGCGGAGCACTGGCAGCAGATTGCTCAGCAGTTTGAACCATGGCGCTTGTGGCAAGATGCCAAACCTGAAACCAGCCTGCATCAACTGGAGCTCAGTCGTTTGCAGACAATTGTCGCTGGTGATGGTAAAGCTCAGCTTGAAGCCTTAATAGCTCAGGATATTTCAGCCTCTACTTTTGCCGAGAATATCGATGCCGTAGAGCGTTTGGTGCGCTATCAGCGCGATTTAGTGACCTTGCTGCGCAATTTTGTCTCATTAAGTGATTTTTATCAGAGCAAACACAAAGCCATATTTCAGATCGGCACCTTATATCTGGATCAACGTAGTTGTGAGTTGGTGCTCAAAGTGTCGGATATGGCCCGCCATGCCACTATGGCGCCTTTTAGCGGCTGTTATCTGGTGTACTGTCATTGCGAGCGCCAGGGGGAGGCTCCGTTACAGATAGTTGCAGCACTGACTGGAGGGGATGTTGATGAGCTGATGGTTCCTGGCCGTAATGGAGTGTTTTACGACAGGCAAGGTCGGGATTGGCGCGCTATGGTGACGAAAGTTGTGGTGCAACCGGTCAGCGTCAGACAAGCCTTTTGGTCGCCTTATAAAAGAGTTGCGGCTTTTATTGAAGCTCAGTTACAAAAATTTGCAGCGTCCCGTGATAAAGATATTGAAGCCAAAACTACGACGGGTGCAGCTGCGGTGGCGTCGGCGCCTGTGACACCTGCTTCAGCAACGGCAGTCGCAGGTTTTGATATCGCAAAATTTGCCGGTATTTTTGCTGCCTTAGGCCTGGCAGTTGGCGCTATCGGTACTTCGCTTGCTGCTGTAATAGCTGGGCTTTTTGCGCTTTCGTGGTGGCAAATTCCTTTGGTTATTGCTGCAGTCTTGCTGTTGATTTCAGGCCCTTCGATTTTAATGGCGTTTCTAACGCTGAGGCGGCGCAATCTGGGACCGCTACTGGATGCAAATGGCTGGGCTGTAAATACCAGGGCCAAAATTAACGTGCCTTTTGGTGCAGCTTTAACTGGCTTGGCTCGACTCCCTGTTGGGGCGAAACGAAGTTTGACCGACCCCTTTGCAGAGAAAAAACGGCCATGGGGCAGTCTGTTGTTGTTTGTGGTTGTCATCATAGCTGCAGTGTCATTCTGGTGGTTCAGACTGCGCTAAGCCCGCCATTATACCCATCGAATATGAAGCTGCAGCTTTGTTTGCTGCGCTTCTCGCCCCAGCCACATAGCCTGACTATGCTGCTGGGGCTCACTGGCTTTTTTGTTATCTCTGATCCGCTTATCGCCTGCTAGCCACCATTAAACCTAAGCTGTATCCGCTGCACTTGGTCTTTTGTCGATTTCTTTGTATAAAGAGCTGACAACCACCACTAAAAAAGCATATCAATGAAAACAAAACCATGGTTAATAGCGGCTTTTGTCGCAGCAAGTTTTATCGGTTCTGCTGTTGCGGCTGAACCCCAAACCTATCAGTTGACTCCTGTCAGTGTGAAAGCTCCGGAAAATGCTGCTCATGCGGCCTTTACTATGGAGCAAATTATGGCGCATCCGGATTGGTTAGGCCGTCCGGCGGAAGGTGCCTACTGGGCCGACAACAATAGTCAGTTGTATTACCAGCAGAAACGCCAGGGATCTGAAATTCGTGATTGGTATAGCATCAAAGCGGAGCAGGGCGCTGTAGCTACAGCAGTGCCTATGGCTGACTGGCATTTAATGGGGTCAGCACAGACAGTCTACAGCCAGGATGGTAAATCCTTAGCTTATCTGTTTGAAGGCAATGTATTTGTCAAACATCAGGGCAAATTAACGCAAGTCACCCGCAGTTCAACCTCATATGAAGAAGTACAGTTTTTAGCGGATGGTCGTTTGGTATTCCGCTCTGGTTGGACTTATCAGGTGCTGGATTTAACCACTGGCGCAGTAACAGAGCTGGTTAGTTTAAAAAATGCTGACAAGCCCTCTGCTCCAAAAGTGGCCAACATTTATATGGCGCAGGAGCAACATAAGCTGATCGAATTTATCGCTCTGACCCATAAAAACAAAACAGAGCAGTTTGAACAACAAGAGTTACTTGCAAAGCAAAGTAATGCCGTCGCTCCGGCTGCAATTTATCTGGATAAGAATAAACGTATAGCCTCAGCCAGTTTGTCGCCTAAAGGCGATAAGTTAGTGGTGGCTTTGGCTGACAAAAATACATGGCGTGATAAAACCGACATTATGCCAAACTACATTACTGCTTCAGGCCATATAGCGGCCGAAGAAGTTCGCCGTCGTGTGGCTGACCAGAAACCTTCGTCTCATCAGCTGTTTTTAGTGGATTTAACAACTCAGCAAGCGACAGAGCTGAAATACGACGACCTGCCAGGTTTTGACGAGGATGTATTAGCCGCGGTAAAAGCTGAAAATGCAAAAGCTCAAGGCAAAACCTATCAGTCGAAAAAAGCGCCTCGCGCTATTGAATTGATCAACGATTGGAGCTGGGATCAGTCGGCTATTCAGTGGCATCAGACAGGCTCGCAAGTGGCAGTAATGCTCAGAGCATGGGACAACAAAGACCGTTGGCTGGCGACAGTAGATTTTGCCAAAAAGCGCCTGGTGACTCAGCACAGACTGCATGATGATGCCTGGGTTAACTACAGCTTCAATGATTTTGGCTGGTTAAGCCAAAATGAGACTTTGTATTACCTGTCGGAAGAGTCAGGTTATGCCCATTTGTATGTCAAAGCGCTAAATGGCAAAACAAAAAAACTGACAGCCGGAACTTTTGAAGTCAGCAATCCACAATTAAGTAAAAATGATCAGTATCTGTATTTTAAAGGTAACGTCAGCCACCCTGGTATTTATGAAATTTACCGTGTTGCCTTAAGCTCTGGTCAATTAGAGCAAATGACCGCCTTAAAAGGCTCGGCGGATTATCAGTTATCACCGGATGAAAACAAACTTCTGTTGACCTGGTCCAACTCTGTAACGCCGCCTGAGTTGTATCTGATGGAGAATAAACCTAAAGCGAAAGTCAGTCGGTTAACACAGACTGTATCGGCTGAACTGGCTGCCTTAAATCTGGTCGCTCCCCAAGTCATAGCTGTACCTTCCAGCCACGGCAAGCAGCCTGTATTTGCCAAACTCTATTTGCCAAAAGATTTTCAGCAAGGTGAAAAACGCCGCGCTGTGATCTTTAACCATGGTGCTGGTTATCTGCAAAACAGCGATTTGGGTTGGTCTGGATATTTCCGTGAGTACTTCTTCCATAACCTTTTAATCCAAAAAGGCTATGTGGTATTGGATATGGATTACCGTGCTTCCAAGGGGTATGGTCGTGACTGGCGCACAGCGATTTATCGTCAAATGGGCACGCCTGAAACTCAGGATCTGGTTGATGGAGTGAAGTACCTGGTTGCTAATGCTCATGTTGATGAAAAACGCGTTGGCACTTATGGCGGGTCTTATGGCGGTTTTATGACCTTTATGGCGCTGTTCACTGAACCTGATTTATTCCAGGCTGGTGCTGCACTGCGTCCTGTCGGTGACTGGGCTTACTATAACCATGGTTATACCTCCAATATTTTGAACACGCCTGACGTAGATCCAATAGCTTACCGTCGTAGCTCGCCAATTTATTTCACCCAAGGCTTAAAAGCCAAGTTATTGATCAATGCGCCTATGGTCGATGACAACGTGTTCTTTCAGGATACAGTGCGGGTTGTGCAGCGGTTAATTGAGCATGAAAATGCCAATTTTGAAACTGCGATTTATCCGGTGGAGCCGCATGGCTTCCGTCAGCCTAGCAGCTGGCTGGATGAGTACAAACGTATTTTCCGCTTGTTCGAACAAGAGTTATAAACGTAGGTCTGAATGAAAATGGGGTCAGTTGACCCCATTTTACTTAGTCAAAATCCGGTTCCAGTTCAAAACGCAGTAGCTGAGACGAATAGGGCTGGTACACTTCTAAACACAGCGCCTGCAACAATAACCGCGGTGCTGCTGCATAAGCTTCATCATGGGCATAAAAAGCATCGCCTAAAATCGGATGTCCCAGGCTTTGCATATGCACCCGCAACTGATGAGAACGTCCTGTTACCGGTCGTAATTCCACTAAACTACTTTGGCCGTCAAAACTTAAACGCTGAAAATAGGTCAGAGCGGCTTTTCCTGTTTTTTGACAAACTTTTTGCAGGGGAGGCTGAGTCAGATCTGCTGTCAGAGGTGCACTGACCATGCCTTGTTCGGCGATCTGGCCCCAAACTCTGGCACGGTATATTTTTTTTACAGAGCGCGACGCAAACTGCTGTTTTAACGCAGCCTCCGCCTTGCGGCGTAGCGCAAACACCACTAAACCTGAGGTGCTCATATCCAGTCGGTGGACTAATTGTGCTAACGGAAATTGTTGCTGTACCCTGTGTAGCAAGCAGTCCTGCATATCTTCGCTGCGGCCCGGATTCGTTAACAAACCACTGGGTTTATTCACGACCAGAATGTCTTTATCCAGATACAAAATATCCAGCCAGGGTTCGGCTGGTGGGTTATATACAAAAGGCCTTTGCATCCACGTACTCTTATTAATACAAATTGTTAGCACAGATTTAGTTACTGCAGTTATACCCTCAATTCTGGCATACTAGGGACAACTTTGTATCTAGTTATTTGGTATGACTGAAGCTATTGATGATTTGGCGATCTTACCCGCCACAAAACAAGCATGGACCTTACTCTATCAGGATGAATTTTTGCTGGTAGTGAATAAACCCGCGCATTTATTGACAGTGCCAGGGCGGCATCCACAAAATCAGGATTGCCTGATAAGCCGGGTGCAACAGGAGTTCCCATCTGCTGCTGTAGTGCATCGGCTGGATTATGACACCTCAGGTGTATTGGTGTTACCTCTGACTAAAAAAGCCTTATCTACGATCAGTAAAGAGTTTCAAAGCCGGGGTACAAAGAAAACTTATCAGGCTGTGGTGTCTGGTGTGCCCAGCCCCCGGACTGGGACGGTCGACAAAGCTATAGCGCCGGATCTGGATCACAGGCCTTTGTACAAAATAAGCCAGGATGGCAAAGCTTCAGTTACACACTATCAGGTGCTGAAACTGCTACCTGAGTATCAGGCCTCCTTAGTGCAACTGGAACCGGTAACAGGGCGTTCGCATCAGCTGCGATTGCATATGCAAAGCATAGGACACGCTATTTTAGGTGACCCTTTTTATGCACCTCAAACTCAGCAACAGCAAAGCAGCCGTTTAATGCTGCACGCCGCTCATCTCGAGTTTACCCATCCGCACAGCGGTGAACTGATGAGCTTTACGGCTGAACCTGACTTTCTACAGGCTTTGCGCTAAGCAGAAATACGAAACCCAGCAGCAGACCACAAATTACTCCGTACAAATGCGCGTCTATGGCCACATTAGCTTGTATTAAGCTGGCCAAGTCCGCATCTGGTCCTTGCCATTGCTCATACAGCACTTTTGCGACAACGCCCAGCAAGATAAGCCAACCCGATTGCATTTTGTGTTTGATATCAAGCAAAGCACCCACTGTGATCAAACAGTGTAGCCAACCAGATAAACCGACATAGATCTTGATGTCGGGACTAAACCAATACAACAGTACACTGATACCGACACAACCACAGAGCAGCAGCAACAGAAAAGAGTTCAGTCGGTAATACAGCTGATGCAACATCAGTATTAACACTAATGCGCCTAAATTCATCAGCAAATGCCAGTTGTTGCTATGCAGCAAATGACCTGTAAAAGCCCGCCAGATTTGCGTCGGTTCAGCCCTGTGATATTCCAGCACAGTGTGAAGGCTGTCTGGCAACAGATGCAACAGGATCAGCAGAAGCACAAAACCCAGTAGGCTCCAATGAAAAGATGAAAAGCCCCGAAAATTCATCACGACCATCGCTTATTGCCTGAAAATGCTGCTATGCAAAAGCATTCGTCGCTTCAGGTCAAGGCTTTTAACGTGAAAAGGCCTTTCTCTGATTGATCCAACTGGCCCGACTAGGTAAGGTAAGGGTCTGTCGTAGGTAGGAAAAACAATGATAACAACTCAATTCAAACTTCGGATCCTTACAGCGGCTTTGCTGTTCAGTAGCAGTATCTTTGCTGCAATTACCGATCCTGAAGCCACTACAGGTATAGAACAAAAACAACTAGTCACAGCCAAACACTATATGGCTGTGGCAGCAAATCCTCTTGCAGTCCAGGCTGGCGAACAGATCCTGGCCAAAGGTGGCAGCGCTGTTGATGCGGCTATTGCGATGCAGCTGATGCTGGGATTGGTGGAGCCACAAAGCTCAGGCATAGGTGGCGGTTTATTTTTACTGCATTGGGACAAACAAAAAGCCAGTTTAACTACTGTGGATGGCCGTGAGACTGCACCCTCAGCAGCTGGACCAGACTTATTTATGGACCATGGCAAAGTGATGAGCTGGCGTGATGCTTTTGTCGGCGGAAAATCTGTCGGCGTGCCCGGGGCAATCAAAGCTTTGGAGCTGGCTCATCAGCAGCATGGTGTATTGCCATGGGCAGAGCTTTTTGTTCCGGCCATTAAGACCGCTGAGCAAGGGTTTGCAGTGTCGCCGCGGTTAGCTGGTTTGTTAAAAGCCAACTGGAACCCAGGCCTGGAGAAATTTGCGCCAAGTTCAGGTTATTTTAAATCCGAAGGTCAGTGGTTGCCTGCTGGTTTTATTCGCAAAAACTCAGACTATGCAGCTTTACTTAAAAAAATCGCCAGAGAGGGCAGCAAAGCCTTTTATCAGGGGGATAACGCCAAAGCGTTAGTTGCCGCAGTGCAACAGGCAGCGATCAATCCCGGCGCCATTAGCCTGCAGGATTTAACCAGCTATCAGCCTAAGCTTCGTGATCCACTGTGCATTCCTTATCGCCAGTTTAAAATCTGCAGTATGGCGCCACCAAGTTCAGGGGGCTTGGCCGTACTGCAAATGATGGGCATGTTAGCGCATCAACCTATGGCAAAAATCAAACCCAATTCAGTGGAAGCTATTCATGTCATCAGTCAGGCCGCTAAGTTAGCTTTTGCTGATCGAGAGCGTTTTGCCGCAGATCCTGATTTTGCTAAAGTACCAGTGCAAGGCCTATTAGCCGCTGATTATCTGAAACAAAGGGCGACTTTGCTGACCGCAGTAGAGGGGGCTCCAGCGTTGGCAGGTGAACCAGCAGGGGCAGAACCTTTGGCCTCTGGTAAAGCTATTGAGTTTGCCAATACCAGTCATTTATCTGTAGTGGACGCGAAAGGTAATGCCGTGAGCATGACCACCAGTATTGAAAATGCCTTTGGTTCAGGGGTCTTCGTTAACGGCTATTTGCTGAATAACCAGCTGACAGACTTCTCCTTGCAGGCCAAAGTGGATGGATATTGGGTAGCAAATAGAGTCGAGCCAAACAAAAGACCACGTTCTTCGATGGCACCTATGATGGTGTTCGATCAGAATGGCACCCTGCGTTACATCACTGGTTCGCCGGGTGGCAGTCGTATTATTAATTATGTAGCGCAAAACCTGGTGGCTGTACTTGATTGGAATATGGATGCGCAGCAAGCTGCTAATCTGCCGCGTTTTAGCCATAGAAACGATGGATTGGTGCTGGAGCAAGACACTGATTTAACTCAGTTGGTCCCGGCCTTACTGGAGCTTGGTTATCAGCCCAAGCTAGGTGATTTAAACAGCGGTATTCATGCTATAGCTATTAAGAAGGATCATTTGGAAGGAGCTGCAGATCCACGTCGTGAAGGCGTCGCAGCAGGCAAGTAGCACACAAGAGTCAGGACAATAGATGAGCATTGACGTATCCACAGAGCAGGGCGTATTGACCATGACTCTGAACAGACCAGCGAAAAAAAATGCATTAAACAAACAGATGTATCAGCAGTTGGTGCAGCAGTTGCAGCAGGCGGCGCAGAATGACGACATCAAGGTTGTTTTACTGCAGGGGTCAGCACAGTGTTTTTCGTCGGGCAATGATTTAGCCGATTTTTTACAAAGTGGTGAGTTAAACGACAGTCATCCTACTGTGATGTTTTTGTATGAAATAGCAAAATTTCCTAAGCCTGTAGTCGCAGCTGTTGCAGGTCTGGCAATTGGTATTGGAACTACAGTGCTTTTGCATTGCGATTTAGTCTACAGCACAGCGGACTGTCGATTTCAGTTGCCTTTCACCCAGTTGGGTTTATGTCCTGAAGCAGGCTCTAGTCTATTGTTGCCTCTATTGATGGGGCATCAGCGTGCAAGCAGCATGTTGCTGCTGTCAGAGGCCATAGATGGTCATGAGGCTTGGCGTATAGGTATAGTCAATCAACTGGTGGCACAAGAAGATTTACTTGAATTCGCTTTGAACAAGGCGAAAAAGCTGGCTGCTTTGCCGGCAGATGCTGTGCAAAGCAGTAAAAAGCTGATGAAAAGTGGCAGCGTGGTACAACAGACGATAGCCTTGGAGTTGAAGGATTTTAGTCGTTTGTTGCAAGGGCCAGACTGCCAACAGGTCATTCAGCAGTTTTTTAAAGCTTAACAACTATAAAACCTGAGGGCGACCTTTGTGCTCGCCCGTCCCTTGCCTGATTTTATTTCTACAGGAAATCAGACATCGGTTCTGGAGTAAGGATTAGGTTTTACCCCTTCAACCAGCCAGCGGCCATCTTCTTTCACCATTTTTACTATACGCAGTTCAATCTTTTTATTACCGTTACTTTTGCCTTCAAACAGCATAGTAATTTCGGCATGGTTACCATACTGCTCGCGCAAATTTTTACCTGTACGGTCAATAGTGATGTTTACCTCATCAAAACTCATATTGTACAAAGTCCGGACTACCCCTCTGGTATTGCCGTAGGCGTCCAGTATTCTGGCGTAGGACTCCGTACTCAGTGCTTTGGCGCGCTCTAGGTTTTTGGTGGTGTAGAGGGAGTGAAAAAATTCGCCGGCTGCATATTCAGGCGAGCCTAAATCGGCATTCACTTTTGGTGCATCATCAGAGCAGGACAACAGCAGCAGTGAGAAGAGCAGCACTAAAAATTTTTTCATTCGTTTAGCCCAGATTTACTATTCAGTCTACAGTCTGGGGAAATAAGCTACAAAAGTAAAGAAAAAGGCCACTGAAGTGGCCTTTTTGTAAATCTAAACGATTGATTAAGCTTGTAATTCGCTTTCTGTGAAAAAGTCGGCAAATAAAGCGCTGGATAAATAACGCTCTGTTGAACTAGGAATAATCACCACTATATTTTTACCAGCGTTTTCCGGCAGCTCAGCTAAACGTTTCGCTGCAACTACGGCCGCTCCTGAGGAAATACCAGCCAGAATACCTTCTTCTTTCATCAGGCGGTGCGCCATGGCTACGGCTTCATCATTGCTGACTGTTTCTACCGCATCAATAAGGGATAAATCCAGGTTGCCAGGAATAAAACCTGCGCCTATGCCCTGAATTTTATGTGGGCCAGGTTTTATTTCCTGACCGGCACGAGCCTGAGTGATCACAGGTGAATCTGTGGGTTCAACTGCTACGCTAATTAGCGGGTGTTTTTTCTCTTGTTTGATATAACGGCTGACGCCGGTAATAGTACCGCCAGTACCTACACCTGCAACAAAGATGTCAATCTTGCCATCTGTGTCATTCCAGATCTCTGGGCCTGTGGTGTCAAAGTGGATCTGTGGGTTAGCCGGGTTTTCAAATTGTTGTAAAAACACGTATTTATCCGGGTCAGAGGCCAAAATTTCTTTGGCTTTTTCGATGGCACCTTTCATACCTTTAGCGCCTTCAGTCAGCACTAAGTTAGCACCTAAAGCTTTAAGTAACTTGCGGCGTTCTAAACTCATAGTAGCTGGCATGGTTAAAGTTAAAGCGTAACCACGGCTGGCAGCGACAAAAGCCAGAGCTATACCTGTGTTACCAGAAGTTGGTTCGATAATTTCTTTACCAGGTCCTAATAAACCTTTTTTCTCAGCATCCCAAATTAAGGCTGCACCTAAACGGCATTTGACCGAGAAGCTTGGGTTACGGGATTCGATTTTGGCAAATACATTGGCGCCAGAAGTGACACGCTTTAAACGCACCAGCGGGGTGTTACCGATAGAGAGAGAGTTGTCTTCATAGATCTTTGACATAATAAAAAACCTTCAGGCTTTGATGAATGGTTATAAGAATACCTGTGCCTTGTTAAAACGAAAGAAAAGATTTGATATATGATATTCCCAACTTCAAAGGATTAAGTAGTTCAGTATGATTTTTCAAAGCACAGATCAGTATATTTTATCGCCAGAGCTGGCGTTGGCTGTAAATGCAGCTGTTACCCTGGAAAAACCTTTATTGATCAAAGGTGAACCTGGCACAGGTAAAACCCGCTTAGCGGAAGAGTTGGCTGCCAGCTTAGGTACAGAGTTGATTAACTGGCAAATTAAATCGACCAGTAAAGCCCAACAAGGTTTGTATGAATACGATGCCGTGTCACGGTTACGTGATGGTCAGTTGGGGAGTGAGCGGGTCGCTGATATCAGTAACTACATTAGACCAGGCAAACTCTGGACCGCCTTTACCGCTGAAAAACGCCCTGTGTTACTGATAGATGAAATCGACAAAGCAGATATCGAGTTTCCAAACGATCTATTGCACGAGCTGGATCGGATGTCTTTTGATGTGTACGAAACAGGCGAGCGCATCAGCGCTAAGCAGCGTCCTATTGTAGTGATCACGTCGAATAACGAAAAAGAGCTACCCGATGCTTTTTTGCGCCGCTGCTTTTTCCACTATATACGTTTTCCGGACAAAGACACTTTAACGCAAATCGTTTTGGCGCATTTTCCGACTTTGCAGGCTGATTTACTGACCGCAGCACTGGAGCTGTTTTTTGACTTAAGAGCAGTGGACGCTCTAAAGAAAAAGCCATCCACCTCAGAGCTGCTAGATTGGTTAAAGTTGTTGCTCGCCGAACAAATAGCTCCGTCAGTGCTGCATGATAAACAGCATCAGGGCGGCTTAATGCCTTTGTATGGCGCCTTGCTGAAAAACGAGCAGGATGTGGCGTTGCTGGAAAAGTTGGCCTTTATGACTCGTCGCTCCGGCCGTTGATATGCTGATTTCGTTTTTTTTAACGGTGCGAAAATACGGCCTGAAATCCAGCATCACAGAGCTGCTGGATTTACTTAAGGCATTGCAGCATCAGCTTATTTTTGCAAGTCTTGATGATTTTTATCTGCTGTCCCGTTTGTGCCTGGTCAAAGACGAAAGTCAGTACGATAAATTTGACCGTGCTTTTGCAGAGTATTTTGACGGCGTTGAACGTCTGGATTTAGCTTCACTTATTCCGGATCACTGGCTGTTGCCTGGGCTTATTCGTCAGTTGAGTGAGGAAGATAAAGCTAAATTGGCTTCTTTGGGTGGGCTTGAGCAGTTGCTTGAACAGTTTAAACAACGTTTAAAAGAGCAGCAGGAAAAACACGCAGGCGGCAATAAATGGATAGGTACGGGCGGCTCATCACCTTTTGGTGCTTATGGTTTTCACCCCGAAGGCATAAGAGTTGGCCAGCAGGGCAGTGGTCAGCGCAGGGCCGTGAAAGTATGGGACAAACGTGATTTTAAAGACTTCGATCAAAACGCAGAACTAAATCACAGAGCCATGCAGCTGGCACTGCGACAATTACGGCGTTTTGCCCGCACCGGGCTAGCCACTGAACTGGACTTAAATGGCACTATTAAAGCCACAGCACAACAGGCCGGCTGGCTGGATTTAAAGTTTCAGAGTGAGCGGCATAATGCGGTCAAAGTGCTGATGTTTTTTGATATAGGTGGCTCTATGGATGATTACATTCATGAATGTGAGCAGCTTTTCGCCGCCGCCCGCACTGAGTTTAAACATCTGGAGTTTTTCTATTTTCATAATTGCCCTTATGAGCAGGTGTGGCGCACTCATCAAAGACGCACTGCAGATGCGGTATCTATTACTCAGCTTTTACAAACCTACCACAGTGACTACAAAGTAATTTTTGTTGGCGATGCCACTATGGGGCCTTATGAAATTACTTATCCTGGCGGCAGTGTCGAGCATTTTAACCCTGAATCCGGAGAAGTCTGGCTCAAACGTTTGTTGGCACATTTTCCTCATGCGGTCTGGCTCAACCCTCAACCTCAGGCCTGGTGGAGCCACTATCATTCTATTGAAATACTGCAAAAGCTGATGCAAAACCAGATGTATGGTATGACACTGGATGGCTTAAGCTGTGCTATCCGACATTTGTCCAAGCGGCATTGAAAAGGTTAGGCGAACTGATTAAAGTGGTTTATCTATCAGGTGTTTAGCAAGGAATTGTGATGCAGCACGAGCAGCCAGACCATCAGGACATCAGGGAAGTCGCGCCTGACACTTTTGTCGATGAAACAGGTCATCAATTAACAAAAAAAGAAGTGCGCCAAATAGTGACGCCTCATGCCTTTGCTGTAGCGGATGAATTGATAGGGCAGCCTTTGGCTAAACCTCTGCGCCGGGGCATAGCTATGGGCATAGACGGTCTGATTATTAGTGGTCTTGCTGCTGCAAGTCTGGTTTTTGTCTTGCCTACTATGTTGTATTTGTGTTGGAACAGATACAAAGCCCAAAAGATAAACCATCTGTTGCTGCTGGTCTTTGTAACCTTATGTATGGCGGCAACGCTTAGCTGGGCGCCGGAACTGGTGCAGGAGCAGGACACTGAATCGAGCTCTGATTTCCAACTGACATCGCACGCGGGCGCTGAACTGGCGAAAGTCTCGTTGGAGCTGTCGACCCAAGCTTGTGATGATCTTTGTATTGATAATAAGGTAAAAGAGCTTGCGCTTGAGCTGCAGGAGTCTGGGGTCAGCGCTGAACACCAGCGCGATGTGCTGAATGAACTATTGGATTTAACTGAATTAAAAAGGACTGAAAAACGAGCCCTTATGGATAAATACGTCGTTGAGCCCGCACTACCTGCAATAGTGTCAGAGACTCAGGCTGCCGCTGAAGGACCAGCCAAAGAGGACTCGTATTCAGTGCTGGATAAGCTAAAAAACTCTGACTACAGCCTGATTAAGTGGGTTAAAGGCATACTGGCTGATTTTGGTTTAGGGTACGGCTGGGCTATGTTTTATTTCACTTTTTTTATCAGTTGGAATAATGGTCAAACCATAGGCAAGCAGATGACCCGAATTCGAGTGGTGCAACTGGATAATCAGCCTTTGACCTTGTGGGCTTCTTTTAGTCGGCAGGGCGGATATGGCGCAGGTCTGGCGACAGGGTTGATTGGATTTGCGCAAATTTTATGGGATCCGAACCGACAGGCGATCCAAGATAAAGTCGCAAGCACTGTAGTGATCTATCAGCCTTAGCGCAGCAAAAAACTCGGCAGGTACTGCACTAGTTAGGCTAGAATAGCGACCAATTCAGCAACTCAGTAAAAGAAGTTGCATTTATGACAAGGGTATTCTGAATGAAAAATGTGCTGATCAGCGGCTCAGGCCTGTTTACACCCAGTGAAACTGTTAGCAACGAAGAGTTAGTAGCTAGTTTTAATCAGTATGTCGACTTATTTAATCAGCAGTATGCTGAAGACATAGCTTCAGGCGAGCTGGCAGCCCTTGAGTATTCCAGCTGCGAGTTTATTGAAAAAGCCTCAGGTATTAAATCCCGCCATGTGTTGCACAAAGAAGGTATTTTAGATCCTGCGGTCATGATGCCTGTATTCCCGAAACGTGGTGAAGACGAACATCCTGAAATGGTTGAAATGGCGATAGTTGCGGCAAAGGAAGCTATGACCCAGGCTGGAAAAGCAGCTTCTGACATTGACCTGATTATCTGCGCCGCATCCAACATGCAGCGACCTTATCCTGCCTTGTCGATAGAGTTACAGCAAGCTTTAGGTGCTGAAGGGTATGCGTTTGATATGAACGTTGCCTGTTCTTCTGCCACTTTTGCGATCAGCAATGCAGTCAACGCTATTCGTGGTGGCATGGCGAAGGTTGTGCTGGTCGTTAATCCTGAATTTGCTTCACCGCAAGTCAATTACACCAGTCGCGACAGCCATTTTATTTTTGGCGATGTTTGTACTGCGACCATCATCGAAGCGGAAGAGACAGTCACATCTGACAATGCGTACCGTATTTTGGGGATGAGCTTAAAAACTGAGTTTTCCAATAATATTCGTTGTGATGTCGGCTACACCGAACATTGTCACCCTCAAACAGACCCTTATGCGCCGTTTTTCAAACAGCAAGGTCGCAAGGTATTCAAAGAGTTACTGCCAATAGTGGCAGATGTGATTTTAAATGAGATGCAACGCTTGGCCGTTGCACCTGATGATTTAAAACGTTTATGGTTGCATCAGGCCAATATCAATATGAACCTGTTTGCGGCAAAAAAAATCTTAGGCCGAGATCCGTTACCGGAAGAGGCGCCACTGGTATTGGATACTTACGCCAATACGGCCTCAGCAGGTTCTGTGATTGCGTTTCATAAAAACAAAGAAGGCATTCAATCCGGCGAAAAAGCCATTTTATGCTCATTCGGCGCTGGTTATTCGGTAGGTTGTCTGGTACTGGAAAAGCGCTAACCGATGAATTGGGGTCAGAGTAAAATTAACGGCTTGGCAGTTAATTTTACTCTGACCCCAATTAGTTTTTACAGCTGAACTACTGAATTTTGCTCGTAGCTAACCTGAGTGGGTGCATAAGCGTCCGCTTCATCGTCATTAAGCCAGGTTTGACCATCCACTACATATCTGAACTGGTACTGCTTTTCTTTATCCAGATTTAAACTGGCAGTGAAATCGCCAGTCTTGGTTTTTTTCATCAACACAGCCTGTGGATCCCAGTTATTAAAGTCTCCCGCTAAAGCCACAGTCTGGGCTTGTGGAAATTGATGACCTGCAAAAGTAAAAGTCACTTTGCATACCGGCTTGGTTTTTAAATACTGTTTGCTAATACTCATTGCTGCTTCCTTCCTGAATTAGCCCTTTGCACCTGAAATTGCAGCTTAGTGGACTGTACTGCAGGCTCCAGCCCTAAGGGGCAACTCCAATTACCTTGGGTATAGATAAAACTACACTCTATCTCTTTGTGATGACAATAAAGTGTCTAAAAAACAACCAGCTCTTGGTCTTCTCCACCATAGCTAAGCTATCGCAGTCACCAAAATAACTTTCTGGAATGTATATAGATGAATTCGCTATTTGATGCTGAAGTTGTAACTAAATATGTCGCAACTTCACATTGCAGCCTAATCTCAGCCACTATTAAATAATCTCAATTCAGCTGCAACGCGCTTGTTATATGGCTTCTAGCTAAAATAACGGGGAAATGGCACGAATAAATCCTGCTGAACTTCAGGATCACAGATAAAAAAGCTAACAACTCCGGTTACAGTTCGAACAAAACGGACTGTAAGATACCTTCAGATAATTTTGTCACCAAAGGACTAAAAATGGCAGGTAAGTGGATAAAAGCTGGGGTTCCGGTATTGATTGTGGTGGGTTCTGTGATTCTGGCCTCAGCTTTTGTGGCGGGAAAAAAGCCACCAGAGCAAAAAAAGGAAGAACGAAAAAACTTATTTGTTGAAGTCAAACCTGTCAGCCGACAAAACCTGACTTACCAAGTCTGGTCTCAGGGCTCAGTGCAGCCCAAAGTCATTACCAGTCTGACCTCAGAAGTCAACGGTGTCATAGTGAAAGTCGCGGATAACTTTATTGAAGGCGGTTTTTTCCGGGCCGGCGACTTACTTATTCAGGTTGAGCAATACGATTATCTGACCGCCGTTAAACTTGCTGAAGCCAATCTGGCCCGAGCTCAGGCTTTATTAGAAGAAGAAAAAGCCCGGGGCAAAGTGGCGGCTGAGGAATGGAGTTCATTCAGTGCTGGTAAAGCGCCAGAGCTGGGATTACGCCGGCCGCAACTGGCACAGGAGCTGGCAAACGTCCGTTCCGCTGAAGCTGAACTTGAAAACGCAAGACGTAATCTGATCCGCACTGAGATCCGCGCACCATATGACGGTATAGTTAAACTGAAAAATGCCAACATAGGCCAGTTTATCAGCAGAGGTTTTAACTTAGGCACTATCTACGGCACGGATTTGGCTGAAGTGCGGCTGCCTTTGTCTGATAACGATGTGGGGTATTTAAATATGCCGGGTTTGGCACCATCAGAACAACAACAGCCCGAGGTTCTGCTATCGGCTGAGGTCGCTGGTCAGCAGTTAAACTGGAATGCCAAATTGGTGCGTACAGAAGGCATGCTGGATGAGCAGAATAGGGTTATTTATGCAGTGGCAGAAATTAAAGACCCTTATGGCTTAAAAGCTGACGGACAGTCTCCTTTACGGTTTGGCCGTTTTGTTAAAGCCCGTATCGACGGCAAAACAGGTAATAATCTGGTTTTGGTTGAGCGGCATTTATTAAAACCAGATCAAAAAGTATTAACCGTCAGCAGCGATAATAAATTACATATTCGCTCAGTCACAGTGCAGCGCATGGACGAAGAGTACGCTTATATCAGTGCGGGCCTGGACTCTGGCGAACAGCTGGTATTAACAGCTATTGCCAATCCGTTGGAAGGTATGGCGCTGCGAACTGCAGCAGACCCTGTTGTGGATGATGCAGAAAAAGCCAAAACAGCGATAGCTGCCGCGGAACAGGGAGAGAAACGCTAATGCAGCCATTGGATCAAACTCACAAGGGCTGGTTAGCCTGGTTTGCCCGCAACAGCGTGGCATCGAATTTACTGATGGTTATTTTATTGCTGGCGGGTATTGCCAGCGTTTTTACCATTAAGAAACAAACCTTTCCTGAAATTCAACTGGAACAAGTCACAGTTCGGGTTGCTTATTTAGGCGCCGCGCCACAAGAGGTTGAAGAAGGTATTGTCGACAAAATTGAAGAGTCGCTGCGAAGCCTCAATGGCATAAAGAAAATCCGTTCTACCGCAGTTGAAGGTTTGGCGACTGTGAACGTAGAAATTCAGTCTGGCTACGACATTCAGGAAGTGATGAATGAAATAAAGATGCAGGTGGATTCCATCTCTTCTTTTCCTGAGCAAACTGAACGCCCTGTGGTGTATAACACCAAGTTTCAAAGCAATGTGCTCTGGTTATCTGTGTATGGTGATACCGATCAGCGGGGTTTAAAAGAATTCGCCAAGGACGTGCGTGACGAGCTGAAAAAGCTGCCAGGTGTCAGCAAAGTCGAAGTGGTAGGCGCTCTGGGGTATGAAGTCTCGATTGAAGTGTCTGAACATAAACTAAGAGAATATGGCCTGACCTTTAATCAAATAGTCACAGCTGTACGTGGCAGTTCAGTCGATTTACCAGGCGGTTCTATTAAAGCCGATAACGGCAATATCTTATTGCGTGCCAAAGGTCAGGCCTATCGCCAACAAGACTTTGCCGACATAGTGCTGATCAACAGAGCGGATGGGACTCGCCTCTTGTTGGGCGATATCGCCAAAGTGAAAGACGGCTTTGTAGAAATGGAGTCTTACTCCACTTTTAACGGCAAGCCTTCAGTGTCTATCAAAGTAGATGCTGTGGGTGAAGACAATACCTTAAAAATAGCTGCCGCTGTAAAAGACTATGTGGTAAAGAAAAAGCCTGATTTACCCGACAGCATGAACATAGATTATTGGGGCGACTCCAGTTATTACCTGCAAGGCAGGCTGGATCTGATGACTGACAATATGTTGATGGGGGCCTTGCTTGTACTTGTCAGCTTAACTCTGTTTCTGGAGTTCCGTGTTGCCTTTTGGGTGATGGTGGGGATCCCCGTCTGTTTCCTTGGCACTATAGCTTTAATGCCTCTGTCGATGTTTGATGTGTCCATCAATATGATCAGTTTGTTCGGCTTTATTCTAGTGCTCGGCATACTGGTCGATGACGCCATCATAATAGGCGAGAGCGCCTACACCGAAATTGAAAAGTATGGTAAGTCGGCAGAAACAGTGATCCGCGGAGCTCAGCGTGTCGCTATGCCTGCTACTTTTGGTGTAATGACAACCATAGCTGCCTTCATACCTATGTTGATGGTCGGTGGTCCTCAAGGCCCTATCTGGGAATCTATTGCCTGGGTGGTGATCCTTTGTTTGGTGTTTTCTATGGTCGAATCCAAGTTTATTTTACCAGCCCACTTGATTGCGATGGATAGCAAACCTTGGGATCAGCACCGCAAAGGTTTGTTGTATGGGTTGGGCCGGTCTTGTAGTAATGGCTTGAAGTTTGTCCGGGTTAAAGTTTCAGGGGCTACTGACAGTTTTGTATTTGGGCGCTATAAGCGCGCTATCGAATGGTGTATTGAATACCGCTATATCACGGCAACCAGCTTTTTTGCCATGATGGTACTGATGATAGGGTTGATGGCGGGAGGGCATGTACGCTGGGTATTTTTCCCCAATATCCCAAGTGACTTTATCAATGCCAATTTAACCATGATGGAAGGCTCATCCGGTAAAGCGACAGTGCAGGCGATGCAGCAGCTGGAAGCGGCGCTGGTAAAGACCAATGAACAAATTATTGCCAAGGGGGAAGAAGGGTTAGTCAAGCATCGCCTGACCTTCACTCAATCTGATACCAGTGGTGAGTTCGTCATTGAGCTTGAAAAAAGCGAAGGCCGTACTATAGATGCCAATGAATTTGTTCGTTTGTGGCGAGAGCAAATTCCGGAAATTGCCGGAGTGAAAACACTACAAATTTTCTCATCAACTAATGGAGGCGGCGGTGGTGATATTTCTTTTCAGTTAAAAAGTAAAGACTTAAGCCAGCTGCGCCTGGCGACTGAGGAGCTCAAAGCTGCAATGTTGGCTTACCAAGGTGTTTATGACATTGAAGACAGTATCAGTGGCGGTAACGACGAAATAGTACTGAAAATTAAACCTCAGGCTGAAGCCTTGGGTCTTACTTTATCGGATTTAGCCACACAAGTGCGCTATGGTTTTTATGGCGCCGAAGCTCAACGTATCCAGCGTGACGGCGAAGAAGTCAAAGTGATGGTGCGTTATCCAAAAGAAGAGCGCCGCTCTGTCGGCAACCTGGAGAATATGAAGATTCGTACCGTTTCAGGTGCCGAAGTGCCATTTTCTCAGGTTGCTGAATACCAAGCCCAGCCGAGTTATTCGGCTATTAATAGGGTCGACGGTGAGCGTTCAGTGACTATCAGTGCTTCAGTGGACAAAGCCCTGGCTGAGCCTATGAAGATCACCAAAGAGTTGCAGGATAAAGTGTTACCACAACTGGCGGAAAAATACGGTATTGAAACGGCGTTAGAGGGCGCTAGTCTGGAAGAAGCCGATGCGATGACCGACTTGGCTCTGGGTTTCCTGTTGGCGCTTTTTGTAATTTATGCCTTGTTGGCTATACCTCTGAAATCCTACACTCAGCCTTTGATCATTATGTCAGTGATACCTTTTGGTTTAATTGGTGCCATTTTAGGCCATATGCTGCTTGGGTTGAGCGTTAGCATTATGTCTTTATTTGGACTGATTGCCTTGGCTGGTGTTGTGGTAAATGACTCGCTGGTGATGGTGGATTATGTCAATGAATCACGTCGCAATGGCATGCCGCTGAAAGAGGCGGTCGTAGGGGCAGGTACCAGACGTTTCAGACCTATTATGCTGACGTCCTTAACCACCTTTTTAGGTTTGGCTCCCATAGTGCTGGAGAAGAGCTTACAAGCGCAAATCGTAGTGCCTATGGCAGTCTCATTGGCCTATGGTATTTTGTTTGCAACTGTAATCACTTTGATTCTGATCCCAGCTTTGTATGTGATTTTGGACGACTTTTTAGGTTCGGTTAAAAGCAAGAAGCCTGAACAGACAACCTATCCGGTTGATGAGTTTAAAGGGTCAGAGCCTCGGCTCTGACCTGCAAGTAGAGCCCAAATCTTTTCGCCTTTGGTGCAGGGAAACAGTTTCTCTACTTTAAAGGCGCTTGACTGATGTGGCGTGAATTCAGATAGGAGGGTCAGAGCCAAGGCTCTGACCCTTTGCTATCAACACTCGATAATATTGACTGCTAACCCACCACGCGATGTTTCTTTGTATTTGCTTTGCATATCACGCCCTGTGTCCCACATGGTTTTGATCACTTTATCCAGCGTTACCTTATGCTCCCCAGTACCACGCAATGCTAAACGTGAGGCGTTGATCGCTTTAATAGAGCCCATGGCGTTACGTTCGATACAAGGCACCTGAACTAAACCACCTACTGGGTCACAGGTCAGTCCTAAGTTATGCTCCATACCAATTTCGGCGGCGTTTTCTACGTGATCAACAGAGCCACCTAATATTTCGGTTAAAGCGCCAGCTGCCATAGAACAAGCCACACCGACTTCGCCCTGACAACCCACTTCGGCGCCAGAGATAGAGGCATTCTTTTTATACAAAATACCAATTGCTGCTGCTGTTAACAGATAACGGCAATAGATATCAGGTGTTACAGGCTGAATGTATTTGTCGTAATACATCAAAACCGCTGGAATAATGCCTGCTGCACCGTTCGTTGGGGCTGTGACTACACGGCCGCCTGCGGCGTTTTCTTCATTAACAGCTAAAGCAAATAAATTGACCCAGTCCATCACTTGCAATGGATCTGAGCTTTTTTCTGCCATTAAACGTTTATGCAGGGCAGGAGCCCGGCGTTTTACTTTTAAACCACCAGGCAAAATACCCTCGGTGCGAATACCACGTTGCACACAGTCGTACATGGTTTGCCAAATTTTACCCAGCTCGTCCTGAATTTGTTGTTCGCTGCGTAGCACTTTTTCGTTTTCCATCATTAAACCAGCGATGGATAAACCATTTTCTTTACACAGCTTCATCAGCTCTGCGCCACTTTCAAAAGGGTAAGGTGGCGGATTGTCAGCGGCGAATTGACTAGCGGCCTCTTTTTCTTTGGCAAAGTCTTCGGCTTTGACAATAAAACCACCACCGATAGAGAAGTAAATTTCACTGAACAGTACTTCATGGCCTGCATAAGCAATCAGTTCCATGCCATTGGAATGCTCTTTTAAGGTTTTGCGGCGGTGAAATACGATAGCGCCTTCCCGCGGGAAAGCGACAGAGTGCTTTTGATCCAGCAGTAGTTGCTGGGTTTCATCTACAGTTTTTAATAGTGCAGGGATAGCGTCTGGATTAATGTTTTCCGGTAAAAAACCGGACAAACCTAAAATCACCGCCTTGCCTGTGCCGTGTCCTATACCGGTTTGACCTAAAGAGCCGAACAGTTCAGCTTTAACACTGGTCACTTGATCAAACAAACCCTGAGCTTGCAGGTTTTCACAGAATTTTTTAGCAGCACGCATCGGACCTACGGTGTGAGAACTGGATGGGCCAATACCAATGCTGAACATATCAAAAGCGCTAATAATCATTCGAGTCTGCTTTTCTTTATTAGAATTGGCCGCCATTCTAACGGAAGCGAATTGATTTCGTAACTCACCTGGTAACTGGTCGGTGCTTATTACAGCAGAAACTCTGCGCGGTGCTGTGCTGATTTGATTACAGTCCGGTAGGGGCTGGGCTTGTCCCCGCCCGTCTCAAATTCCAATCCGATGCCAATTAGGCAGTCCCGCCTTACGAGTTTAAAAATGCAATTGTTGCTTTAGGGAAATGAGGATTGCCGCTGTCGCGCCCCAAATCAGATGAGGGCCGTAGGGGATAAAATGCACTAAATGCGACTGACCTCGCATGGCGAAATAGTCGCTGTGGGTGTTTTGTGGGTCAATCACAAAAGATAGAGGCAGCCAAAACGCAGATTCTACCTCAGAACGCTGTAGCTGCAGCTCCACCTCCTGGCTTAAAAATGCTATCCAGGGCTGGATCAGAAAGCCAGTACCAGTGACGTAACTGGGAAGTTGGCCAATTAACTGCAATTGCTCTGGCGCTATACCAGTTTCTTCATAGGTTTCACGTAAAGCGGCTTGCTGGCTTTGTTCATTGGCCTCGATTTTTCCGCCTGGAAAACTGATTTGTCCCGGGTGATGCCGCAGCTCTGCGCTGCGTTTAGTCAGCAATAACTGTAGCTCCCCCTGGTACTCCCTGAGCACTATCAGGACGGCAGCAGCTTTACTTTTTTCCAGCTGCAACTGGGCTGAGTGTGTGGCAGCTTGTAGAGAAAAACGCTGTAAAAACTGCTGTCGGTTCATACTGTTAGTTCGCTGGTAGTGGCCTTGCGACCTGGCCTAGCAGAGGTAAAATTTTATTCACCTTATGAAAGGTTTCCTCGTATTCGGCATTTACTTCGGAGTCTGCCACTATGCCACCGCCAGCCCAGCAATAGGCCTGGCCTTTTGCCATCACCAGAGTTCTGATCGCAATGTTAGTATCCATATCTCCGTTGCTATTGATGTAACCCACAGCACCGCAATACACAGAACGGCTGTTGGGTTCTAATTCAGCAATAATCTGCATAGCCCGAACTTTGGGGGCGCCCGTAATAGAACCACCCGGAAAAGCGCCACGCAATAAATCACAGGCATCAGCGCTGGGGGTTAAAGTACCGGTAATAGTGCTAACCAGATGATGCACGGCAGGGAAAGATTCTATGGCAAATAAAGCCGGGACTTTGACTGTACCAGGTACACAATGTTTACCTAAGTCGTTACGCAGTAAATCGACAATCATCACATTCTCAGCTCTGTCTTTAGGCGCGGCTTGTAATTGCTCTGCGCTTTGTTGATCGAGCAAAGGGTCGGCAAAACGGGGTCTGGTGCCTTTAATCGGCTTGGTTTCGACCTGACCCGCTTTGAGTTGCAAGAAACGCTCGGGCGATAAACTTAATACTGCGCCCTGCGGCAAACGCAAGAAGGCGGAAAAAGGGGCTGCATTTTTGCTACGCAAGGTTAAATAGGCTTGCCATTCATCCCCGCTGTAACTGGCATGAAAACGCTGTGCCAGATTAATCTGATAACAATCACCACTTCGCAGGTAACTTTGTACTTGATCAAACTTCTGGCTGTAGCTGGACTTGTCCATATTGGCCTGCCAGTCAGAGGTTAAAGTAAAGCTGGTCTGGGCTGGTGTTGCAGCAGCAAAAAGCGCCGATGTCTCAGTCCACTGCTGCTTTGCATCACCACGGTAATCCACATACCAGAGCTGCTGCTGTTGTTTATCCAGAATAAGGGCCCACAGATAAATACCCACTGCCATATCAGGCAATAAAGCTCCTGTATCTGCGGCTTGAGGCACTGGCTCAATCACAGTGCCCAGGTCATAGCTAAAATAACCTAAAGCACCGCCAACAAAAGGCAAATCCAGCTGTTCTGTCGTTTGAGGTTGATGCGGAAAATAACGATTGATCAGTTGCTGTAAAGCCCCAAAAGGGTCCATTTGCAGCAACTGACTTTGACCTTGTTCGGTTTGGGTTAATTCACCCTTTTGATAAACCAGAGTGGCCACTGGTCTCGCCACCAGAATATCAAAGCGGCTATTGACGTGGTTGCTTGCAGCTGAGTCGAGCAACATGGCCCATGGCTCTGCTGCCAGGGCAGAAAAATACTCCAGCAGATGCGGTGCTTTGGCATCTAACTTTAAACACTGTGACATAAATCGTCTCTTAAAACGGACTGGTTCCGGCAAAAATACGTCTGTTGACTAGCCGCTGGATCTGTTGCGCTGTATGATATCAGCATTAGTTAACCTGAACACGAAAAATGCCTTTTGGTCTGGATGCAGAACAGACAAGGGGCCTCAAATATAAACATATTACCCCAAGTAATTGGAGTTTCGGCGCGACGACAAGCGAGTGAGTCCACGGGAGCATAGGCCACTATGTGACCGGGGCAAAGAGCGCAGTCAGCCAAGCTGCAGCTCCAGGAACGACGGGGAAAACGGAAGGGCACAGTATGACCGTCATTCGCCAGCAAGACTTTATCGACAGTATCGAAGATGCGTTGCAGTACATCTCTTTTTATCATCCGCTGGATTTTGTCCAGGCGCTGGAAAAAGCCTACCACAAAGAACAAAACCAGGCCGCCAAAGACGCTATAGCCCAAATTCTGATCAACTCCCGTATGTCAGCTGAAGGCAACAGACCTATTTGTCAGGACACTGGTATTGTCACCTGTTTTGTCAAAATTGGTATGGATGTCAAGTGGGATAAAACCGATATGACAGTGCAGCAAATGGTGGATGAAGGCACACGCCGTGCCTATCTGAACCCACATAACCCGCTGCGTGCCTCTATTGTGGCTGACCCTGCAGGTGCCCGCAAAAACACTCAGGACAATACGCCATCCGTAGTGCATATCGATATGATCCCTGGCCACCATGTGGAAGTAGCTATAGCGGCCAAAGGCGGCGGCAGCGAAAACAAAACCAAAATGGTGATGCTCAACCCATCAGACTCAGTGGTTGAATGGGTGCTGGAAACTCTGCCAAAAATGGGTGCAGGCTGGTGTCCGCCAGGTATGTTAGGTATAGGTATTGGTGGTACTGCAGAAAAAGCAGCAGTGCTTGCCAAAGAAGCCCTTATGGAGCCTGTGGATATTCAGGACTTGCTGGAAAAAGGCGCTGAAACGGCCGACGAAAAACTGCGTGTTGAGCTGTACGACAAAGTCAACAAACTGGGTATTGGTGCTCAGGGTCTGGGCGGCTTAACTACTGTTGTAGATGTAAAAATCAAATCAGTCGCCACTCACGCGGCGTCTAAACCTGTGGTGATGATCCCAAACTGTGCCGCCACGCGCCATGTGCATTTCCACTTAGATGGTTCAGGCCCGGCTGTATTAACTCCTCCGAAACTGGAAGACTGGCCTGAAGTGACTTGGGAGCTTGGTAACAATGTTCGCCGCGTCAATTTAGATACAGTGACTCCTGCCGACGTGCTGGAGTGGAAAGCCGGTGAAACTGTATTGCTGTCAGGCAAAATGCTGACAGGCCGTGATGCGGCGCATAAACGTATTGCCGATATGTTGGCTAAAGGTGAAGCTTTGCCTGAAGGCGTTGATTTCAAAAACCGCTTTATTTACTACGTAGGACCTGTGGATGCTGTAGGTTCTGAAGTGGTAGGCCCAGCAGGCCCAACTACGGCCACTCGTATGGATAAATTCACCGACATGATGTTAGGTCAAACAGGTTTACTGGGCATGATTGGTAAATCTGAGCGTGGTGATAAAACAGTAGAAAGTATCAAAGAGCACAAAGCTGTGTATTTAATGGCGGTAGGTGGAGCTGCATATTTAGTATCCAAGGCTATTAAAAAGTCCCGCGTTGTCGCCTTTGCCGATTTAGGTATGGAAGCCATTTACGAGTTTGACGTAGAGGATATGCCAGTGACTGTGGCTGTTGACAGTCAGGGAAATAACGTGCATAAACAAGGACCTGCTATTTGGAAAGTGAAGATAGCTGAACTTGCCAATAAAAAAAAATAATTAATAACGCCCTGACCATCAGGGCGTTTTTCTACTGGGAGAATTTATGAAAGCCTGGATCTTTCTGACCGCAGCTTTGTTAAGCGGTGCCGCTGTCGCCAAAACTCCGTTGACCATCGAACACTTAAATAAATTAAACAAAGTCTATGATGTGGTTGTGTCCCCTGATGGCCGTTATCTGGTATATGGCCAGAAAAATGGGGGGCTTGCTCCTGCTGATACCAGCGCAGATTTATATCTGATGGATTTGCAGCAAGGCAATAAAGTCAGTCGTTTAACCTTTAATGACGACAAAGAGCACAGCCTTGCCTGGAGTAACGACAGCAGCGCTTTGTATTTTATTGCTGGTCGCTCTGGCAGTTCACAAGTCTGGCGTTTAGCTTTGACGGGCGGTGAAGCCCAACAAGTTACTGATTTACCTTTAGACGTGGACGGTTTTCTGGTGTCTGCTGATGGCAGCAAAATTGCTCTGCAGATGACGGCTAAACCAGGTTGTGAAACGTTATCCTGCACAGTTGAAGCCAAGCAGGTCAAAGCGGGTCAACAAGACAGTGCCATGGTGTATGAACAACTGATGGTGCGGCACTGGGACACTTGGGCGGATGAATTCAGAAGCCACTTATATATTGCTGATTTGGCGGATAAAAAAGTAACTCAAGCGAAAGACTTACTGCCTGAGTGGAATACTGATATCGCTGGGATCAGCGAAGTGTCTTTTACACCAGACGGTAAAAACCTGGTGTTCAGCGCAAAAATTCCGGGTGTCGATCAGGCATGGCACAGCAACTTCGATATTTTTCAGGTATCGCTCAAAGGCGGCGAAAAGATTAATTTAACCCGCGACAATGCAGCCTGGGATGCTAAACCTTCTTTCTCCAGCGATGGTCGCTTTATGGCCTATTTGGCCATGAAAAAGCCAGTGTACGAAGCCGATCGTTTTGGCCTGATTTTACTGGATATGGTGACTGGTCAGCGCAAAGAACTGGCGCCTGAGTGGGACAGATCGATCAGTGATTATAAATTTGGTGCTGATAACAGAACCATTTATGTCACAGCGCAAGACACAGGCCAGCATGGTATTTTCTCTATTAACACCAGCTTTGGCGATATCAGTAAAGTCTATGCCGACGGCACAGCCGGCGATTTGAATGTGACAGGTAATAAACTTATTTTTACTAATCACAGCCTGAATAAACCTACTGATATTTATCAGATCACGGCAGAAACCGGCGCACCAACGGCTTTAACCCAAATTAACAAAGAGGCACTGGCCGATATTCAATTTGCTGAATTTGCTCAGTTTAATTTTCCCGGCGCCAATGACGAAACGGTACACGGTTACTGGATGAAACCCGTCAATTACAAAGAAGGCCAAAAATACCCAATAGCTTTTATTGTGCATGGGGGGCCGCAAGGCAGCTTTGGCAATATGTTCAACTACCGTTGGAACGCTCAATTGTGGGCAGCTCAGGGCTATGGCGTCGTGATGATCGACTTCCATGGTTCTACCGGCTACGGTCAGGCTTTTACTGATTCTATTGCCCGTGACTGGGGTGGCAAGCCATTGATTGATTTGCAAAAAGGCTTGGCTTTTATCACTGAAAAGGAAAAATGGCTGGACGGTAAAAATGCCTGTGCTTTAGGCGCATCCTACGGCGGCTACATGATGAACTGGATAGCTGGTAACTGGCCTGAAGGCTTTAAGTGTTTAGTGAATCACGCTGGTTTGTTTGATATGCCAAGCTTTTATGGCAGCACAGAAGAGCTGTGGTTCCCTGAGCACGACATGGGCGGTCCGGTTTGGAACAAAGAGGGGGATTACCATAAGTTTAATCCGTCGGCTTTTGTTGATAACTGGAAAACTCCTATGCTGGTGATCCATGGCTTAAAAGATTACCGTGTACCTTATGCTCAGGGATTAGGCGCTTTTACTACTCTACAGCGCAAAGGTATTGAATCCAAACTGGTGATTTTCCCTGACGAAAACCACTGGATCTTAAAACCACGCAACGCAGAACGCTGGTACAATGAAGTCTTTGACTGGATGAAACTTCATACCAGTAAATAACTGCAAAATAAGGCTGCAGCATGCAGCCTTTTTTTTTCTACACCATGACCAAACTAAAGCAGCAGGCAACACCCTATGGATTTCTCTCTGGTACGCCAGTATTGCCTTGACCTTTTGGGCACAGAAGAAGATTTTCCTTTTGGTCCAACTATCTACGTCTATAAAGTAAAAGGCAAAATCTTTGCTATCCTTGGCACAGACCAAGGCGAAGGCCGGTTGAATTTAAAGTGTGACCCCGACGAAGCTCTGGCGCTGCGTGATATTTTTCCCGCTGTACGACCTGGTTACCACATGAATAAAAAGCACTGGAACACGATAAGTTTAAATAACTCTGTGCCAGAGCAAGAAATTAAACGACAAATAGAACAGTCCAGACTCTTGGTGATCCAAGGCTTACCAAGAGCTCAGAAACAGCTGTTGCTGAAATAAAACAATTCGAACGACAAACTGACACGGAACTACATGGCTAAACCTGCTTACCCTCTTACTGCTATTCGTATCGTACTGCTGTACTGTAGTTTTGCCTTGTTATGGATTTTCGGCTCAGATCATTTACTGCATCTGACCATCACTGATCCTGAAACCAAATCGCTGATGGGCACAGTCAAAGGCGTGGCTTTTGTCTGTATCAGTGGTTGTTTTCTCTATGTGTTGCTTGCAACCTGGCGTAAACAGCAGTTTTTTGATTCTCCTGTCTCTGTCCGGTACAAGCAACTGAGGATAGTAGCGCTGTTGCTGGTTTTTTTGTTAGCCATACCTTCAATGGCAGCGTTGACCAAATGGGTGCACGGAAACCAACTTAAAGCTGAAGCTTTGGCGGACCTGCGTACAGTGACAGATATAAAAAAGCAGCAGTTAGAGCTGTGGCTGTCCGAGCGTCAGTACGATATCAATGGTGTATCCCGCGACACTTCATTCCGACAGAAACTGCTGCAGTTTGTTGAACAGGGCGATGCCACAGAAGAAACAGATATCCACAATCGTCTGGCTTCGATGATTGCCGAACATGCGTTTAGTTCAGTGGTGCTGCTTGATCCACAACATAAGCCCTTAGTCTCACTTGGGGCACCGCTTAAGTTTGATGTCCGTCGCTCGGATCAGAATCAGCCCCAACCCGCAACCCAATGTGATAGCTCAAGGACAAACAGTTACTGCCAGCTCAGCTGGTTTTTACCTCTGGCTGTCGGGCAACAGATTTACCAGTTAGTTTTTGTTGTCGATACCAGCCTGTATTTATTTCCGTCAGTACAAAACTGGCCTGTGTCCAGCCCGACCGCTGAAGTCTTGCTGGTACAGCAGCAGGGCGATTCAGTGGTCTTTTTGAATCCTTTGCGGCATCCGCAGCAGTCTGTTTTACTATCCCTCGCTATAGATGGGCCTTTACTGGCAGCTAAAGCACTGCGGCAGCGCCAGTTTAATACAGCGGAAGGCCAGGACTACCGTGGACATCAGGTCGTGGGTGCCTTTGCACCTGTAAGGCAAACCAACTGGATGCTGGTCAGTAAAATTGATTTGGCAGAAGTGCTGCAGCCCTTAGACACTTTGTTATTGTGGTTATCTGTGAGCTCTGGCGCTTTACTGATGTTGTTGGTGCTCTGTGCTCTGTTTTATTGGCGTGAGCTGATCCAATCCCATCAACTTGCTTTGGCTGCCAAGCAGACAGAACAAGATAAAACTGTGCAGGCTTTTTTTGACCTGCCATTTTCCGGTATGGCGATTTTGTCCCGCATCCATCAGCCCTTTATCAGAGTGAATCACAAACTGCAGGACTTACTGGGCTATTCTGACGCTGAGTTGTTGGCTATGTCGTTGCGGGATTTGGCGCAACAGCCTGAATCAATCAATGCGGCTGGTTTTGTCTCCAGAGATCAGCAGGCGTTGGAATCAGATATACAGCTGCGCCATAGTTCAGGTCGTATCCTGACGATCAAACTGATGATGCAAAAATTCAGTCAGGAAGGTCAGGCCGATCTATTGCTGGCGACTTTTGACGATGTCACTGAAAAACGCCAATTGTATGCCGAGTTAAACTACAGTCATCAGCAGCAACTGCAAAACTCCCAGCAGCTCGATGCCATATTAACAGCCAGTTCCACAGTACTGCATCGTATAGAGCTGAATGGCGACAGCTGTCGTACTAGTTGGGTCAGTAGCAATATAGAGCGCTTGTTTGGTTACAGTGTCGAGCAGTCGCTGCGGGAGCTGTGGTGGGAGCAGGGGGTCCACCCTGATGACAAAGCATCCGCAAGTGGCGCCATAGAACAAACGCTAAAACATGGTCATTACCGTCATGAATATCGTTTTTTTGATGCCTCAGGCGCAGTGCGAATCATCCGCGACGATTTGAGGTTACTCCCTTCCCTGATGGATGGCCATCAGCAAATAATTGGTGCCATGGTGGATATCACTGAGCTCAGACAAGCCAAATTCGAGCAGGAAACCGCCAAGGATAAGCTGAAAACATTATTTAATACCATGTCCGAGGGCCTGGTGTTGCACGACAAGAACGGCGCCATAATAGATGCGAACCCGTCTGCCGAACAGATGCTCAATTGCAGCCTGCCGCAAATGCAGGGCTCTGTTCCGAGTACTGAATACTGGAAAACTATTTACGAAGATGGCTCAGAGTTCCCGGCCGAGTTGTATCCGAGTAACGAAGCGCTTCGAACCGCTCAACCTGTCAAAGATGTAGTGATGGGGATTGAGCGGGCTGGCATGCAACGTTGGTTAAAACTCAATGCTCAGCCTTTGTTTGAACAGGACCAAGTCTCCGGCGCTTTGGTGACCATAGATGATATCAGCGCCGAAGTCAGGTTTCGCCGCGAGCTGAAACAACGGGCTTTGGTGATGTCTAATCTGGCTGATATGGCTGCGCGTTTTCTACAGCACAGCGATTGGTTGCAGTTACTGCGCAGTATGATGCCCTCTGTCAGCAGAGCAATGGCGGTAGATGCCATTTATCTGTACCAGACCAATCTGCATCAGGAACTGGTCACAGGGACTTTATTAACCCAGTGGCGACGCGATCAAAAAGAGCATGTCCGCACTTTTAAAGAGCTCAATAACAAGCTTTCACGTTGGTATCCGGCCATTGAACAACTGGCCAAAGGTGCCATAGTCGCAGGGCAGGCGCAGGAGATGGATACGATGCTGCGCCCTGTATTGAAACGTTTCCGTATTCAGGCTATAGCTTTAATGCCAGTGATGGTCGATGGTGTCTGGTGGGGGCTATTGGGTGTGGAGCAGCATCATAGTTGCCGCGAATGGAATCAGGTGGAGCTGGATGCGCTCAATATGCTGGCGACAGCCTTGGGCAATGCAGTAAAACGTCAGCAGTTCGAATCCTCACTACGCCAGGCTGCTGCTGTATTTGAAAGCACCCGTGAAGGCATCATGGTGACAGATGCTTCGAACCGTATTATTCAGGTCAATCAGTCTTTATTGCAGATGCTGGGATATCAGGAAGACGAAGTCTTGGGCAACACGCCTGCGATGTTTGCCTCAGGGCGTCATGAGCCGGCTTTTTACCAGCAGATGTGGCAACAACTGACAGAGCAGGGGCATTGGCAAGGCGAAGTATGGAACAGGCGAAAAAATGGCGAGGTTTATCCTGAACTGCTGAGTATCAACAGCATTCTTGATGCGTCGCAACAGGTCAGCCACTATGTGGCTGTTTTTGCCGATATTACCCAGCTAAAAGCCTCGGAGCAGGAGCTGGCTTATCTGGCGCATCACGATGTGCTTACCGATTTACCTAACCGTTTGTTGATGAGCTCTCGTTTGCAAAATGCAGTGGATTTAGCCAAGCGGGATCAGCATCAATTTGCAGTGTTAATGATGGATTTAGACCGCTTTAAGTACATCAATGACAGCTTTGGTCATCCCGCTGGCGATGAGCTACTGAAGTTGGTTGCAGCTTCATTAAAACAGCGCTTAAGAGAGATAGATACAGTGGCGCGTTTTGGTGGTGATGAGTTTATTATTTTGCTGGAGCAGTTGCACCAAAGCGAGGACGCCGCCCGTTTTGCTACTCAACTGATCCAGGATATGAGTCATCCCTGGTTACTAAGCAACAATGCTGAAGTTCGTATCGGAGCCAGTATTGGTATTTCAATTTACCCTGATCATGGCTCTGATGGCGAAACGCTGTTAAGTAATGCCGATGCTGCTTTGTACAGAGCCAAGGAGCAAGGTCGGGGCCGTTTTGCGTATTACTCTGACGATTTAACCTTGTATGCCCGCCAACGTATCGATTTAGAAGCCCGCTTACGTGCTGCTTTAGCGCAGCAACAACTCTTGGTGTATTACCAGCCGCAAAAAGATATAAAGACTGGCAGGGTGGTGGGCGCTGAGGCTTTGATCCGCTGGAATGACCCTGTTGAGGGGCTGATAGCGCCAGCGCGTTTTATCCCTATAGCCGAAGACACAGGTTTGATCGGTATGATAGGAGATTGGGTGTTGGCTGAAACCTGTCGTCAGGGCGCAGCGTGGCGGCAAGCGGGTTTACCGGATTTAAAACTGGCGGTGAATTTATCCTCTCATCAGTTCAGTCATGGCGATATTGGTGCCAGAACCGAAGAAATACTGCAGCAGAGCGGATTTCCGGCAGAATGGCTTGAACTTGAACTGACAGAAAGCGCCATTATGTCGCGGGAGCAGCAAGCAAAACAGGTTCTGTCTGACTTGCATGCTATGGGGGTTAAACTGGCGATAGATGATTTTGGCACTGGCTATTCGTCTTTTGCCTATTTACAGCATTATCAATTAGATGTGCTGAAAATTGATAAGAGTTTTGTCGATGACGTAGCGAATAACAGTGAAAGTCAGGCCATAGTGACCGCCATTATTTCAATGGCGCATATTCTTGGCTTAAAGGCATTGGCGGAAGGGGTAGAGCAGCAAGCTCAGCTGGATTATTTATCTATGCAAGGTTGTGATTACTACCAGGGCTACTTGTGCAGTAAACCTTTGCCTGCAGCTGACTTTGAGCAATTCATCCGCAGTCAGATGAACTGAGTGCGGATGAATTCTAGAGGCGCTAGTGACTGAATTCGTCTGGACTGAGTGGCAATTCCAGTAATAAGGCCAAAGCACGCAGCAACATTTCTTCCTGTTCGTTGACCAGTGCATCTGCCTTTACTGCAGCTTTGAGCATCTGCCATAACTGTTTTTTCAGTACAGCAGTAGTTTGGATAAGTTCTGGTAAATGGCGGTCTAACAAAGCAAAGCTGGCAGCCTGGCGCTCTGTTTCTGTATCCAGCCCTAGCACTTTTAAACCCGCTTGCCAGGCGTCCAGTTGCAGTTGCGGCTGCTGCGCCTGATCTGCACACAGAGCCAATAAAGCCAAAGCTCCGGGCCGGATCGCGGATGGCTTGCGGCTCTTGTCCTTTTTATGCAGTAAATCAGCATAAAACTGACTGCCAACGCAATGCTGCAGCCAGCGCTGTAAGGTCCATTCCAGTAAATCCTCCTGACCATCGGCCTGACTGAGTGCCTGACAGAGTTGTTGGAACTCGTCAAATTGTTGTTTGGATAATTGCTTTAAGCTCGGAATAGCCAGTTGCATCAACTGTAATTTCTGACCAGCGGCGAGTTGACTGACATCCTTGTATAGGTTTTGTATCTGTTCTAGCAACTGGCCATGCCCAGAGTGTTCCACCAGCTCTTTTTGCTGTTGCAGATGCACAGGTTGCACCAGGCAAGCGCAACAGAGAGCTTGGGCAGACTGCGCGTTGCGGCTACTTTGCAGCAATACAGCGGGTAAGGCCGCGAGCAGGGTAGAGGCTATCTCTGCGCTGTCCTTGGGTTTTTTGGTCTTGGGGGGCGTTTCCGTCAGCTGAGTTTTGGCGTGAAGCTTTAACTCCGCTTCTGTTGGAAAAGTGCCGGTCCAGTCAGGATCAATACGTTTGATGCGTTTTTTTAACGGCGGATGAGTGGCAAAGAGGCCAGTCCAACGACTCAGGGCTTCACCAAAAAACAGATGACTCATCTCATCAGCATTGGGATTTTTCATTCTGCTGCCAGACTGGGCTGCGCCTATAGCTTTGAGCGCACCTGCAATACCTATGGGGTTACGGGTAAATTGCACTGCGCTGGCATCGGCTAAATACTCACGCTGACGACTAACAGCAGCTTTAATCATACTGCCAAAAAAGGTGCCTATGTAACCTACAATCATCAAACCCAAGGCCAAAGCCAGGAGAGTAAAGACATTGTCTTTTGAGCCTGAACCGCTGTCACTTGATTTTCTGCCGCCGGTGCTTCGCAGTAAAAAATAACCGGCGTGGCCGATAAACTCAATGCCGTGTAGCAGGGCAATAAGCCGGATGTTTAGTCGCATATCACCGTTTAAGATATGACTAAATTCGTGTGCTATCACACCTTGTAGTTGATCGCGGTTTAACAGATTCAGGCAGCCTTGAGTCACGCCTATGACTGCATCAGAGGGCGAAAAACCTGCTGCAAAAGCGTTGATTGAAGGTTCGGATATCAGATAAACAGGCGGCACTGGTACACCAGATGCAATAGCCATTTCTTCAACTACATTAAGCAATTGTCGCTGGCTTGCATCCGCATTGGCATGGTCAATACGGCTGCCCCCTAAAGCTTTCGCAACCACCTTACCGCCCTGGCTTAATTCCGCCTTTCTGATGCTGACCACTATAGCGATCACGGCAAAAAGCGACAAACTAACCAGAGCCATCATGCCCCATGGTAATTGCACCAGCCAGTCAGGATGTTGTGTGTCAAACATCAGCGGATACTGCTCTGGCTCCATCAGATCCAAGGTCAACAGTAGTAAAAAATTAGTCAGGAGCAGAAGGCAAAACACAGCAAGGCTAAACAGAAACACCAGTAGATTGGTATTACTGCGCGCTTTGTCCTGTGCGGCAAAAAAATCAACAGCCATATCTGTAATACTCAAAATAATTGATGCTGTAAGGCTGAGATAGCATAGGGGCTGGGTTTATCCCTGCCCCTGATCCGCAATCCGCCTCGGTACAGATAAAAAGTACAGTGAACAAAGTCAGAGCTACAAAAGCAAAGTTTAGAAACTTACCTTGGGTGCAGCCTGAATTTGGGCGCTATCGGCAAACTCGAGCAATTTGGCATCGTTTGGGTGGCCAAACAAAGCAGCGAAAATCACAGGTGGGAAACTTTGTTTGTAGCTGTTGTATTCGGTGACTGCGTCGTTAAAAGCCTGACGGGCAAAAGCCACTTTATTTTCTGTGCTGGTCAGCTCTTCGGTTAGCTGCATCATATTCTGGTTGGCTTTTAAATCAGGGTAAGCCTCCATCACCATACTAAATTTTGTCATCGCGCCTTGCAGGGCTGATTCGGCGCCAGCCAGCTGGCTGATGGCTGCAGCATCACCAGGTTGAGATGCAGCTGCCGTTAATTGGGTCATAGCACTGTTACGCGCAGCAATAACGGCCTCTAGGGTATCGCGCTCGTGCGACATATAAGCTTTGGCGGTTTCTACCAGGTTTGGAATTAAGTCGTAGCGACGTTTTAATTGCACTTCAATTTGCGCAAAAGCGTTTTGGAAGCGATTTTTTAGCTTCACCAACTGGTTATAGATGCTAACGATAAAAAACAGAACAAGGACGGCAACAACTAAGTTAATGATAGTGATCATGGGTTTTCCTTTTACCAAGATGAAGAAATTATCCGCACCACTCTAGCATTGTAAAAATTCGTTGAACAGTATCAACAGGCTACGGCTTTTAACCCAGGTACAGCTCTGTAGAGCAGCGCAGAGAGCACAGCAAAAAGCTCATGTTCAATTAATTTGAATTAAAGCCTCAGTTTTCTCCGTTATTCAGCAGGTCATGTTCGCCTTATACTGAAATCATTCAAGAACAACAGCTTCTACTACAGAGTTTCGGAGATACAAAATGTTTGAAATTATCCGTTCAGGCGAACGAGGCCGGGCCCATTTTGGTTGGTTAAAAAGCCAACATACTTTCTCTTTTGGTGATTACTACAACCCAAAGCAAATGGGATTTTCAGAACTTCGGGTGATTAATGACGATGAAGTCTCAGCGGGCGCAGGTTTTCCTACTCATAGTCACCGCAATATGGAAATCATCAGCTATGTGCTCGAAGGCAAAATAGCCCATAAAGATTCTGCAGGGAATGAAGAAATTTTGCCTGCAGGCGAATTCCAGTTAATGAGTGCTGGTAAAGGAATTTCTCATAGTGAATACAACGCCAGTAAAAATGACAGGCTTAAGTTTTTACAAATCTGGATCCAACCTAATCAGCACAATGGCGAGCCAGGTTATCAGCAAAAAAACTTTGGCCAACAGCCTGGTTTAACTGAAGTCATTACGCCTGATGGTCGCAACGGTACTTTAACCATTAAGCAGGATGCCAGCCTGTCACAGCTGATTTTATTGGCAGGACAGCAGCAGATGATGCCAGTGCAGTCTGATCGGGCGTATTACCTGCATTTGATCAATGGCGAGCTTGAGATAGCGGACCAAAAGTTAAAGGCAGGGGATGGCATTAAGTTGACTCACTTGACTGAGCTTATGGTCAAAGCGGGCACTGATGCAGTCAGAGCGCTTTGGTTTGATTTACCACTCTAACAAGCTGTTGCCAGGCCACTTCAAGTGGCTTGGCTATGAGGATTTAATAGGGAGGTCAGAATATGGTCCTCCCAGTTGCCGTTGATCTGCAGATAGCGTTTTGCAACACCTTCTTTAGTAAATCCAAGCTTTTTCAGTAACTTGCCTGATCGTAGATTGGACGGCATATAGTTTGCCATGATGCGGTTTAACTGCAGTTCATCAAAGGCATAACTGATCACAGACTGACAGAGTCTGGTCATCACTCCTGTGCCTTGATGCTTGTGCGCTACACCATAGCCGATAAAACAGGCTCTGAATGGACCATACTGGATAGCAGTCAGAGAACAATGTGCAGCGACTTTGCCATCCAGCAGCGCAATAAAATGCGCAGCACTGCCATGTTGCTGCTGGTGCTGATACTCAGTGAACAAGGCAAAAAGCGCTGCTTCGCTGTAGTAGTTATCATCTTGTTGTGGTTGCCAGGGCTTAAAATGCTCAGCATTGTCCTGATAATAATGTGACAGCAGAGCAGCATCCGCTGGGGTGATCAAGCGAACAACCATGCCCAACACTAGCTCTTTTGGTACAGCTTTAGCTTGATAAACAACTCTTCCACTTGTGTCCTAGCCCAGGGCGTTTTGCGTAAAAACGTCAGGCTGGACTTGATGCTTGGGTTGTTGCTGAAGCATTTAAGCGGTATCTGCTTTGCTAGAGCTGCAAAACCGCCTTGCTGTTCAAGCAGCAACTCCAGAATTTGCTGCAGGGTGAAACCATGCAGCGGGTTATTTTGCTGTGGCTGGTTTGGGGCTTGGATTGCCATAAGGGCTTTGCTCTGTCGTCGCTAAAGGCCGGAATTGGCCATGGTAATTCTCATCGTCTGTGCCAATCATCAGGGCAGAATCAGGGATCATTGGACTTGGGCTGGCTAAGGCTTCGACTTTAAAGCCGTCGATTTGCCACAGGACTGGCCGCTCTGCCATCAGGCTGATAGGTTGTTTGGCTGTTGGATTCAACAGTGCCAGCGGGTATACAGCGCTACTAAAAGGGCCGTTGTCTGACTTATCCAGCACAGCGCTGGCCCAGAGTACGTCACCCTCCAGATGCAAATCTGCTATCACTCTGTTGTAATTGCGATTTTTCAGTCCGGTTGGGCCTGTCACCTGGATTTTCTGAGCGTTCCACTGAATGCTAGCCGCAGCCATATCCAGCTCACCCCATTGCAAATATCCGACTGTTGTCGCTGTGCCACGTTCACCTAAAATCACCAGATAACGGTTTACGTCTTTTTTAGCACAGGCTAAACCTTCAAAATTATCGCCATCTTGCTCCGGGCTGCTGTCACGCTCAACAGGCAACTCAAAGGTATTCAGCACCTGCGCATAGGTAGGGAAGACTTTGATATGGAACAGTCGTCCAAAAGAGCCTTGCCAGGTACCACTTTCTGCAATCAGGAACTCACCATTTTGCCCAGGCAGAGCACAAACAGCTTCCAGATCATTGGATGCCTGACCTGCAGGCCAGTTGGTGACAAAGAGGTTTTGCGCTGTCAGCTGCTGATCCTGATTTAGTTGGATCAAAGTTAATCTGTCGCCTTGCCGCTGGATTTTTTTATCCTGTACCGCCAGATAATGGCTCGGGTCCAAAGCGGCTAAACCACTGATCGCTGGCAAAGCAGTTTGAGTTTTGGGTCTGTATGGCGTGTACCAACGCGGGTCAACCGGCATTTTAAACAGCAGCGGCGACATACGGTTAAATTTGTCGGTGTGAGTGCCACACTGAATATTATCGGCGTAATGCTGCTTCCACGGGTCGTTAATTAAATACACAGTACCGTTTTGAATAGTGACGGCTTCCAGTGCGGTTTGCACCAGTTTATCGTAAGCAGGGCAAAGACCACTGTCGTCGGTGCTGACATAAAAACTCAGCTTTTGCACATAAGGTGGAATACGGTTGGTTAAGTCAAATACCCATAACTCATCGTCATTGCGCGCTACTGCCACTAAATAACCCGGATGACCTAAAATCGGGCTAGGTAAAAACTCAATACCGTTGATAGGGTGGTCGCGATCATCCAAAGCTGGCATCGTCAGATTGGCATCTATCACTTTGACAAAGTTATCGCGTAGCCAGAAATCCTGAGTTAACCGGGTTTTGAATAATCTGGGTTTATTGGAAATATCCTGTTCAAGCGCCAGATACAAATTCTGATGATCATCTACAGCTAAACCTTCAACGCCGTCATTCGGATAATTGCCTACTTTGGCTTCCAGCGGGAATTGCACTGGCCGCACAGCCACTATCTCAGCTCGGGTTAAGGCACTATCGACCTGAATTTTTAACAGCAGAGTAGGGTAAGCCGTCGAGTTAGACTGGCTAAACTTTTTTGCGCACTCGTTGCTTAACTTATAGCTTGATGCATCTTCAGTCACAGTGATCAGAGTGGTGTCGTCCAGCCTGTCCCAGGTTAAAGCTTCTAAATCGGGCTTATCTGCCAGGTAGTTGTAGAAACAGCTATTTTTCAGGCTGTCAGCCACTGTAATTTGAATAGGTTGAGTAATAGCTGCCGCAGTAGTGGGGTCGATACGGAATAATTTCATCCGTGTTGTGTCATGCGCGCTTTGGTCACCTACGACCACCAGCTCACCTTTACGAAAGGTCACGCCTGAGGTTTGCGGGTCAAGTAAGGTTTGTTTTTCTAAGTCAGTTAGCCATTGGCCTGTCAGAGCCGTTTCTGCATTCAGATCCCCACTTAAGCCAGCAAGCAGCGCTAAAGTGAACAGGGATTTGGATAAATTGATCACAGTCTTAGATCCATAATTCAGGACAGATTCAGATGGCGCCTAACATACGATCTACCGGACTATTTCGCTAGCGAAACCCGATAAAAACGCATTATTCGCCGAAAAAAAATACAATCAATTGAGGAATAGCAGAGGATGAAAAGAAAAGCCACAGAAAGGCAGTGCCAATCTGTGGCTTTTCATCTGTATCAAGTTCTGATCTGAACTACTACATCAGATAAGAGCTCATATCAATAGGCTTGTTCGTGAACGTCCCGCACAGCCCGCCCTGATGGGTCAGTCATTTGCGCCATTTTTGCATCCCATGCCAAAGCTTCAGGGGTAGAACAAGCGACCGACTTACCGCCTGGCACACAGGAAATAGCGCCTGTGTGTGGGAAATGTTCTTCAAAAATTACACGGTAGAAATAGGCTTCTTTGCTGTCCGGAGTATTGACCGGGAAGCGGAAAGAGGCTGTTGCCATTTGCTGATCCGACACTTCTTTTTCAGCATGAGCTTTTAAGCTGTCAATCCAGCTGTAGCCTACGCCGTCCGAGAACTGCTCTTTTTGACGCCATAAAATTTCGTGAGGTAACAAGCCATCAAAGGCCTGGCGCAAAATGTGTTTTTCCATTTTGCCTTTGCCACACATTTTGGCTTCTGGATTTAACCGCATAGCGACGTCCATAAAGTGCTTGTCGAGGAAAGGTACACGGGCTTCGATACCCCAGGCCGACATGGCTTTATTGGCGCGGTTACAGTCGAACATATGCAAGCGGTCCAGCTTACGTAAAGTTTCTTCGTGGAATTCTTTGGCATTTGGTGCTTTGTGGAAATACAAATAGCCACCAAAAATTTCATCAGAACCTTCGCCCGACAACACCATTTTAATACCCATGGCTTTGATTTTACGCGCCATTAAGTACATAGGGGTGGAGGCACGAATGGTCGTGACGTCATAGGTTTCAAGGAAATAAATCACGTCGCGCAGTGAATCCAGGCCTTCCTGCACAGTAAAGAGCACTTCGTGATGCACTGTGCCTATAGCGTCCGCTACTTTGCGGGCTGCAGCTAAGTCAGGTGAACCCTGTAAACCTACAGCAAAAGAGTGCAGGCGAGGCCACCAGGCTTCGGATTGACCATCATCTTCCACGCGATTACGGGCAAATTGCTGGGTAATAGCTGAAATCAGTGACGAATCCAGACCACCGGAAAGCAATACACCATAAGGCACGTCTGACATTAAATGGCTTTTTACGCTTTGCTCAAGCGCGGCACGCAGTTCACCTAAGTCAGCCGGATTGTCTTTGACTGCATCAAAACTTTGCCAGTCGCGCTGGTAGTACTGCACCAGTTTGCCGACCTTGCTGTCAAAATAGTGGCCTGGCGGGAATTCCTGCATTTGTTTACACACAGGCACCAGAGCTTTTAATTCAGAGGCCACATAAAGCTGGCCGTGTTCGTCGTAGCCGTAATACAGCGGGATAATACCGATATGATCACGGGCAATCAGGTAACGGTTTTGTTCTGCGTCATACAGAATAAAAGCAAACATCCCCTGCAGCTGATCAATAAAGTCAGCACCATGCTCCAGGTACAAAGGCAATATCACTTCACAGTCCGACTTGGTCTGGAACTGGTAGTCAACGTTTAAGTTTTTCTCTAAATTTTTGTGATTATAAATCTCACCATTCACTGCCAGAATGTGATTTCGATTTGGATTAATCAGGGGCTGAGCGCCATTTTCAGTATCTACAATCGCCAGACGCTCATGCACTAAAATTGCATTGTCGTTGTTCCATACACCTGACCAGTCTGGTCCACGGTGGCGTAATAACTTAGATAACTGTAGCGCCTGCTGGCGCAAGGCTTTAACATCAGTCTTGATGTCAAGCACCCCGAATATCGAACACATGATGGGTAACCTCTAAAATTAATTAATCCAGATCGCTATCCGACGTAGTGTGCGTTGCAGCGTGGCGACAAGCGAACGCAGGCAACAAAGCTGCGACGTCAACTACGACGGATACATTTCATTTTGGCAGTATGTACGTCTAAACGTACTCCTTGAATTTGCCAGCTTACGGGAAAATTGCAAGAGGTTTTTCGTGCTTTTCACAGGTAATTGCTACGGTATGGTTTCAGCTCAACAAACGGTTTATTTTTATTCATGCAAAAAAACAGCGTAAATTCCCGATTCGCAGCACCAATAGAATGGCAGCCAGAGCTCTTTGCAGAGCCTGGGCTATTCAGTGCTTTAGCCGCTATTTTTCCTTTAGCGGAGCAGACAGATTTCCCATCCCCAGAGCTGCTGACCTTATGGTTACATCAACATACCGCATTACAAGATTGGAGTTTTGTCGACAGCAAAGTACTGGACCAGGATGGCCGTTACTACGAAGACTTTATTTATCAAAGCCAACAAATTCCAATGCGTGCCAACAACTGGCATGACTTATTTGGCGCTTTAATTTGGTGTTTATTTCCTAAAACTAAAAAGTTGATGAACCAGTTGCATATGGAGCAAATCCGCCAGTTCGGCAGCAAAGAGCGCAGCAAAATACGGCATAAATTAACGCTTTTGGACGAATGTGGAGTGCTGCTTTGTATCAAACCATCAGAGCGTTATTTGCTGGATTTGCTGCGTGATCATCAATGGACACAAGCTTTTTATCAGCACCGGGCCCAATGGGAAAGGCTAACACCTCTGATGTTTGGCCATGCCAATTATGAAATGGCGACTAAGCCTTTTATTGGCTTAACAGGCAAATTATGGTGTATTGAATTAGCAGAACATACAGAGTTACCTCAAGGGATAAAAGGTTACAATTTTGTTGATGACTTATTGGCAAAACAGCTTGTACATGCTGAAGTGCTACTTGATAATCAACAGCTTAGTCCGTTACCTTTGTTAGGTGTTCCGGGCTGGTACAAAGAGCAGGATCTGGCTTTTTACGCAGATACCAGCTACTTCAGACCAAAACGACATACCTGACTCATTCAAAGCAACAGAAGCATCAGCAGGGAATAAGGCATGATAAAAATAGAAGCTCTGGCTAAATCTTTTGCCATCAGTCGTGGCCAAAAGCTGTCAGAAAGTGAAAAACAAGATGTGCGCTACAGCAAAGAAGCTTTCCATTCGGTACGAAACGTTAGTTTTGATTGTGGTTCGGGCGAGGTATTGGGCTTATTGGGCCCCAATGGCGCCGGCAAAACCACCACTTTACGTATCCTCTCAACGGCGTTGCAGCCAGATTCTGGTTCTGTGCTGATTGAAGGCGTCGATGTATTAAAGCAGCCTATACAGGCGCGGAAAAAAATCGGCTTTTTATCCAGCAGTACAGGTTTGTATGGCCGGCTAACGGCTTATGAAAATATCGCTTATTTCGCCCGTTTGCATGGCATGAGTGAAGCTGCATTAAAACAGCGTATCGAAGAGCTGTTCACGCTGCTTAATATGCATGACTTTGCTAACCGCAAAGCCGAAGCTATGTCCAGCGGTATGAAACAAAAAACCGCCATAGCCCGCGCCGTAGTTCATTCGCCTAAAGTGGTGATTTTGGACGAACCTACCACAGGCCTGGATATTATGACCACTCAAACCGTGCTGGACTTTATCCGCAGCCTGAAACAGCAAGGCACGCCAGTTATTTTCTCCACTCACCATTTGGATGAAGTGGCCTCTTTGTGTGATCGGGTGGTGGTGATAGACAAAGGCGTCAGCGCATTTTCCGACAGCTTTGACGTATTTAAAGCCTTAAGTGCGGACGGTGACTTACGCCAGTCTTTTATGAATGTGATTAATCCGGCAGGACAAAACAGGGAGTACAACTAAATGTGGCAAGTGTATTTAAAAGAACTGACCGAATTACTCCGTGATAAAAAGACTATGTTTTTTGTCATTTTGCTGCCAATACTGGTGTTCCCTGTACTCTTTGGCATTATGGGGCTGGTGGTTGCGAACGTGGCGAAAAACGCCGAAGCTGAAGAACACCGTTATGTGATTATCAACGCTGATAAAGCGCCGGAGCTGGCAGAAGCGCTGTTTTATCATAAGAACTTTAAGAAGGTCGAGTCAGATTTAACTGATCCTGAAGCCTTAAAACAAGCTATTCGCGACGACAAATTTGATTTAGCTATTATCATCGCCGACGATTTTAGCGCTGATGTGGCGAACCTATCACAAAGCCAGTGGACTGTGGTGTATAACATGTCGTCGCAGCTGGATATGATTGATAAATATTTCAACGAGTTACTTCGGGATTACAGCAAAAAGCTGCAACTGGCTAAGCTCGATAGCTTAGGTGTAGGGGCGGACAAGGTGGATGCTTTACTGCAACCTGTGAAGCTGGAAAAAGTAAATACAGCGGAAAGTCGTGAAAACTTAGGTGAAAAAATAGGTGGTTTTGTCGCCTATATTCTGATCCCTTTGTGTTTGATTGGCTGTTCTTACCCTGCTGTGGATATAGGTGCAGGTGAAAAAGAGCGCGGCACTTTAGAAACCTTATTGATATGCCCGATCAGCAGAACGTCTATCGTATTAGGTAAGTTTCTGACAGTGTTAACCACAGGCCTAGCTTCTGCACTAATTACTGTCAGTAGTTTCGGCGGTTGGGGTTATGTGATTGGCTCCCTGATGGGCGTGGACATAGTGGCTAAAACCATGTCGACTTTAGGTGTAGCCGATCTGCTGTTGATCCTGATGATGCTGATCCCGCTCTCTGCTATTTTTGCCTCTTTATTGCTGTCTTTATCTATTTATGCCCGCAGCTTTAAAGAAGCGCAAAACTACATAGGCCCCTTGAGCATGATCGTTTTTATGCCACTGATTGTCGCTTTAATGCCTGGTGTAGAACTGACCTGGGCCATGGCCATGCTACCTATAGCGAACGTGGCTTTGGCTATTAAAGAGTTAATCAAAGGCACCATGGATATCGGCATGCTGCTGGTTATTTTTGGTTCAACCGCAGTAATAGCCGGGGCTATGCTGGCGTTTTGCGTCAGTTGGTTCCAAAAAGAAAAAGTATTGTTCAGATAAAATAGTTGAACATGTTAAATGAAAGCGCGGTACAGATGGACGGGCAGGGGCAAGCCCGGCCCCTACACACGCGCTGATTAAATGTAGGGGCGTCGTTTATCGGCGCCCGTTTCGTTTCTAATCCTATGCAGAGTCTATCGTCCAATGAAGTTATTTGACGCTATCGTAAATCCCTACAACGGTTGCTACATAGGGCCAGCTCAATTACCTGATTCTGCCGCCGAATTTGCCGCTCGCCTGGCCGCATCTGTAGAGGACTGGCAGCATCAGCATGCTTTAGTCTGGCTTGAGATACCGGCCTGCCGTTCAGAATTGATTGCTGCAGCTGTTGCACTAGGTTTTAGCTTTCATCACTGTGCGCCGGACCAACTGATGTTATGCAAAAAGCTACAAGCCGATAGCTATTTACCTTTAGCCGCTACTCATAGCATTGGGGTTGGGGCTGTGGTGTTATCCGCTGCTGGCAAAGTTTTACTGGTGCAGGAAAAACCATTGCCAGGCAAAAGCCCTGGTTATTTTAAATTGCCAGGCGGCATGGTGGATGCTAAAGAGCATCTGGCCGATGCGGCAGTGCGTGAAGTGCAGGAAGAAACCGGAGTGACAGCTCGTTTCGACAGTTTTTTAGGCTTACGTCACCATCATCAGGGCCAGTTTGGCGCATCGAATTTGTATATGGTGTGTCGTTTAACTGCCGAAGAAACTGAACCTAAACCAGACCCACGCGAAATACTGCAGGCGCGCTGGTTCGACTGTGCTGACTACCTGGCCGACCCCAACGCCAGTTTTTACAACAAGCTGTTGGTGCAAACAGCGGTAACAGGTCAGCGGTTTTCCAGTCAGAAAGTACCGGGTTATATGAAAGACCCGGATGAGTATGAGATTTTTATGGGGTAGGTGTGGCTGATGGTGAAGCTTATTTCGGCGAATGCCTGCTTTCACACTAAGTAGCCTTTTTGATACTGCTGTCTGAGCGATTAGCTCCCTTGCCTTCGTTGCCTTTTCCATGCAAAAGGGCTGTGTAATGTGCACTAAATACCTGCTGAATTAATTTTTTGTTAAAATCTTTGCACTATTGGAAACTGTGACTTAGGTTTAATTATCAATAATTTATCTACACAGTTTCCTGACTATGCTCGTGATAAACGCAAAAAACTACCTGATAGTCTTTTTAAGCTGCCTGATGCTCATTGCCCCCGCTGTATCGCAAGTCGCCGTTGATCCTTACGAAGACCACAGAATTGAATCCTTACAGGTGGTTTTGCTTAGTCCTGGCCCAGATGCAGCCCAAAACAACAGACTGACGGATAAAATCCGTAAAGTTCTGGCCTTGTATCCTGGCGATTTGTATCAGGAAAATCGTGTCTTGCTGAGTTTGGCGAGTATAGGACGTATGCCCGGCGTTGCAGCTGTTAGTCATGACGTAAGCTTCGGTCTGCAAGGTGGGGTACAGCTGACGGTAAAGGTTGGCCTTGCACAGGATAAAACCTCTACTACACATGGCAGCGCATTTCCGCTGCTTTATGATCAGGAAGGACAAATCCTGCGCGCAAAAGTCGAGTTGCTGGGGATGTACTATGGCAATAAAGATGCGTGGTTTGGGCGTGAAGATGTGATGCTTGATGGCAACCCTTTCGCTATAGGCCAATCTGCCGGCCAGGGCTATTCAGATTGGTTGGAAGGATTTGTCCACGGTGGTCTTTACGGAGTCACTCCCTTAGCTGCAGAGATCAGTCTGTACGGCGGAGTCAGTGCAATAGCCTCTGGCTCAAGTGGTCAGGAGTTGTTTACCGATGAAACCCGAACACATGTTGCAACAGAAGATGCGTTTGTCGGCGTGGTAGGCGGCAGTGTTTCTGAGGCTGGAGACAGATTGGTTTATAACTTATCTGCAGGTCGTCAGCGCTTTAGCCTGGGAGAGGGCTTTTTGTTGGTCAATACCTCGCAAAATGGTTTAGACCGCGCCGCATTGCAATCAAACCCGCGCTGGGCAGGTGACAATCTAGTGTTAGCTCAGTTCGCTTATAACAATATCAAAGCTGATATTTTTGAAGTTGACCCGGATGAGTTAACACAAATTGACTCCAACACCAGGATCCGTGGCGCTAATTTACAAGCCAACCTCGCTGACTATCAGCTTGGCTATGCCTATTTGTATGTGCCGGAATCCAGCACTGGTTACTACACCACCAGCGCACAGTTCAGCAGAGATGGTTTGAGAGTTCAGAATATCCGGTTTCGCTGGCAACCTCTGGTTAAACAGCCTGATGCCGCCGCAATGCCGTTTTTTAGCGCAGAGATAGCAAAACAGACAAACCGCTATTTTGATATGGCGGCACTGGCCTACTTTTTCGAAAGTGGCTATTCCTTTCCCTCCGCAAAGTGGGGGCCAACCCTGAGTTATCGTTATGCCAGATTCAGCGGTGACAAAGCTAACACCTCAACCTTTGAGCGCTGGGATCCGCTGTTAACTGGCGGCAATGGCGAAAGCTGGGTTCAGGGTATTAATCATTTTAAGTTATTTCAGAATTCGAACTTGATTAGTCACAGAGTACAGCTGCGGCTGCGGCCACAGCCCCAGATTGAGCTGGTGCCTCAGCTCTGGTTGTTTAAAGCTGACTCCCTCACCAATTTGGGCGGTAACCCGGCCTTGTCCTTCTTAACCGACGATGATTTGGGGAAAGAGCTCAACATCACTGCCAAGTACTTTTATTCCAGAAACATTATGTTGCAGGGGCATGTTGCTGCAACTTTTGCCGGTAAGGCGATAAAGCAAGGTTTGGATACACATCACAGCCCATGGATCAGCACTATGCTGTTTTTGCGGGTTGGATTTTAAGCAACAAAAAGAAGGATTTGTTATGGATCGCAGAGATTTATTGAAATACAGCGCCTTTATGACGCTCGCTACTGCAACAGGCGCTGGTTTTGCTCAGGTGCCACTGAAACAGCCTGCAGCTCCAGTGGGTGTTAAAGATATTGATGCGACGGCGAAAGAGTACTTTGTTCCCAACAGGTTTAAAGGCAAAACCATCATCATCACAGGTTGTGCCAGAGGAATGGGGGCCGCAGCTGCGATCCGCGCCGCCAAAGAGGGCGCCAATATAGTAGGGGTTGACTGGATTGAGGGACAAGGTGCTGAAACCATCAAAGCTATCGCCGACACTGGCGCTAAAGCTGTGTTTGTTCCGGGCGATGTAGGTAAAACCGAAACCTGCGACAGGATGGTTGAGGCTGCAGTCAAACACTTTGGGCGTCTTGATTATGCCATCAACAATGCCGGTGTGATGGATGGTGTGTATTCAGGTGACCCTATTGATTATCAAAAACAAAAGTCACTGATTTTTGCACCTTTGCATTTAGCCAGCGACGACTATTGGGACAGAGTGTTTCACAGCAATGCAGCCGGCGTTTTTCGCAGCATGCGTTCTGAACTGAAACAAATGGTGGCTCAGGGTGGTGGAGGCGCTATTGTCAATGTGGGTTCTATTGCAGGGCTTATCGGTTTGTCCGGCAATCCGGCTTATGTCGCCAGTAAACATGCGGTGACAGGATTAACTCGCAATGCAGCCATTGACTATGCGCCCTACGGAATTAGGGTCAATTCGGTAAATATGGCGGCTACAGATACACCAATGGTGGCGCGGGCTGGCGCTTTAGTTAAAGAAGCTTCAAAAGAGCCAGGACCAAAAATGGGCATGATTAAAACACAGAGTATTCTGGCTTATGCCGACAGCAATAAACGCCCAGCTACGGTGTGGGAGCAGGTGTCTATGATGTTGTTCCTGTTATCTCCGGAAGCTTCCAACCTGACAGGCGCAACCTACGCCACAGACGGCGGCTGGACTAGTTATTAAATCAGCTTAGCCATAGCCAGTGCTGACAGCCACTATGGCTTGTCAGCCTGAGTTCTGGCTGAGCTCAAAGGTAATAGTCTGATGCGTTTTCAGTCCAGAGCCAACTGCCAATGGTGTATTGCAACCGCGCTTTTTGTAAATTCTCGTTTTTAATCCAGAATGCAAAACAGCACACGAATTTGCAGCCAGAGTCACAATCACTGGCTGCTGGCCAGCAGATTCCGAAATCGTCTGGTTAATCGATAGTCAGCTATGAGCGAATAACGGACATTAAGGCCCACATCTGCGGCTGGATTGGAGCGCAGCGGAAAACCCGTCCGCCAACATGCGCTTGTTAACTGTTTATTTCCTGAAAAGGTTTGCATGTTTAAGATTCTTCTGTCTCTGCACCTTCATGTACTCTTCCTTGTTTAAAAATATCAATTATAAAATGCATTGGTACAGGCAACCTATAATGCCTGCAACCAGTTAAGATAATCGGCCAAAGAGAGTATTGAAAAGCAGTCATATCATAGACTTTATCTGATTGGTCACATTCAATAATCAGCTGTTTGATCATTTCATCTGGATCTTCTGTCACGCAAAAATTAGATAACGTTGCACCATGCATTTTATCAAATCGGTAAAATTGTTCTTCAGAAGATTCATCAAAAAAATACACTTGAAAGTTACAATGCGGCAAGAAATCTTCTTTAATTTTTTTAACTATTTTATATGGCTCTGAAAACCCCATAATCGCTGAAAATATAGATATATAGGGGTATAAAATTGAACCTTTAGTTACGCTCTTCTTGTACTCGTCTGTTTTATCAACAGGATGTTCGATTAGTTCAGCATAGCTTCGTATGGTTGTAGGATATTTATCACCAATCTTAAACATTTGATATATCTCTAGGGTCATATTACTTAACCAAGAGTTGATATCACACCAATGTTTATGATCGAGAGAAAGGAAAAAAATAGCTAATGCTAAATCGATTGCCTGTTCATCTTTGTATGGCGTAAATAAAATAGGGTTATTTACGATTAGCTGCTTAATGCTGTCTTGATATTTAGTTACTGCTTCTGAAAAAAACTTAGCGGCTTCTATATCTGTATCATTGACTTGGCCTAAATGCCAATAAGACCAATAGCCTGCAAGGGCTATTCTACCTAAAACATCAAATAACTTTAAGTTTACATCTGTGGCACAATACGGATTCACTGCGTGTGATATCGCATACAAATTATTACAATGAGGTATGATTTTATCTTCAATGTATTGAATTGATACTTGTAGATTTAATCTAAGAATTGAATCCAAAGTTGTAAGTGTAGAAACTGCTATCTTATTTTTTTTGCCAAACGCAAACCTTGCAGCGTCCCAAGAATTTAGCATCGTAAACTCTGCTGATAGGAAGGCACTCTCTAGGTTATCCCCATCTCTGCACCATGAGTATAATATCCAGAGGCATAAATATAACTGGCGTATGTTTGTTAAAATATCTTTTGTATTTTTTTCATCCGTACAAGTAAGACTAATGGCAAGCTGTCTAAAATGTTTGAATGACACTTCCGGCTCATCAATCATCGCCAGTGATTTACGAAGTAACCCGCGACAGTTCTTAGGTAACAGCTCCTCCCGAAGCATATGCTGTTCTATTAAATCAGCAAGTCTGTCTCCATTCCATTCAGAAAAACTTAATTCATTAGTTTTTAATTTACCTAAAAACATACTTACATTAGGTCTTACTTCTTCTTTAACTTCACCACCAAAGCATAAACAAATTTCAACAGGTTTATCTTTGTATTCTGCTGGAATTCGAGTAGGAATAAACACATCAATTATTTCATTGATAGAAGGGCGCAAGTCTTGTGGATTGCCGCTATCCCAATCCTTTCTGTCCAAATCCCCAGACTTGACAGAGAATAAGTAAACAGCACTTTCAGATTCACTAGTCAGCTTACCAAAAGCAGCAACATCTACTCCAAACTGCCTGCTGCCGACGCCTGGCTTTAAAAATACTTCCAACCCCATTTGCGAAAGTAAGTCGGGCAATAAGGCATCCAGTTCGCCTCGCTCTTTCAAAGATGCTAAGTATTGTCTAATCACTAACTTCATGACGTACAACCCTCAACTTTAAACCGCCAGATCATACTTTCTAAACCGTGTGGGTCAAGATTGTGCATTGATGCCAATTCAAATGATGTACTAATTTCACTAAGAGGTACTTCCTGACGGGTCTTTTGCTCACCATGATGTATATATTGAATCGACTTATTTCCATATAGTAAAACTAATTCATTACCAGCAAACAAAGAATTAAGAAGCGATTTGCTTTTGGCCTTCTTCATAGATTCACTCATTAATTTATTTTGATGTCTCCAGTATGTATGCCTATCCTGCTCACTAGGATTTAATTCATTTATTTTTAAAGCCGATCTAACTGATGCTAGATATTGTTCGTATTCCGACAACACATCACATGCTATCTGTTTGATTCTGTCTTCTGTTGACTCGCTCATTGTCTCCAAGTGGGCTCGAATACTTCCAGAGTAACTGACACAAAGCGGGTGAAAAATAAGCTGCTGAATATCTCTTAATTCATCATCAGGAGCATCAAGAATTAACGACTCAATTAAGCTAATTGCTGTTTTAGGCTGATTAAAGAACCACCCGCAAGCTTTTTTCGCTAAAAATAGGTGTACGCCTTTGCTTTCTTTTTTTACGTAGGAACCGTCAAAACCAATAGAAAAACCTTTATCTGAATCTCGAAGAAGATCAGAAGCATATTTGCCTAGTTTTACTTTTTTTGACAACAACCATCGTGTAAGTAATGAGGATAGGTAAGTCTCTTTATTATGCAGCTCTCTGACAAAACTATCGAAATATTTGACGGATAACTGGTAATTGCTCAACTCAAAAAAGCGCTCTAAAAATGCGACGCAATCATCATAATCATTTCTTTTCAATATCCGTTCCAATGCATGATCAATGTTATTGATGGTGCCTTTATTTTCTGGCTTGGTGTGGCTGCAAATATTTAATAATTCAATTTCGACATTGCCACTTACCTTCTTCTCTTCAAAGAAAAGGATTTCAGAAGCGGCATGGATGTATCGATCACCTAAATGTTCGGAATGTGTACTTAAAAACTCTAAGAATAAGCTTTCTAAATCACTAAATTGGGAAGCAATTGCAAACAATGCACGCATGGACGTTGCTAAGATAATATCACTCGGTGAGGAAATAGATGCTTTCCATATTGCTTTTGCAACGGGCTCGAATAGCTGTTCGTCTCTAAAGTTAATCCTACCTAATGCAAAAATTGCTCTTTGCTTGACTAATTCATTTTCATTGCAAAGTAGCTCAATAGCTTGATTAACATAAAAAGTCTCGTCACTGCTTGCTCCTGCTTCAATAGCAGTTGATAGGTAATCAAACTCTTCGTCTATATCTGTTAGTGCGAGGTCTAAAAGATCTTGGCTCCTAGAGTTATCGCGCTTACAAAACTCTCTAAATGGAGACAAAAGCATATATGCGAACATATCTTGGCCTGCTTCTAGCGTAAGGTGTTTCACACAATCAGCAACGTCTTTTACTGGAGCATTTATATGAGGTAAAACTTCTTCGAAAACTCGCCGTAATGAAAAAAAGTCATGATTTTCTGTCTTATTTTTATAGCTGCGGAATAACTCTACGAGATTTAACTGGCCCTTATTATGCAGTTCAGTCAAGATGTCAGGCAAAAGCTTTTCATCCTTTCGGTCTTGATAATAAATTGCTCGGATGAACTCAAAAAAGTTGCCGTCCTTGTATGCCTGGGTCAATTTAACTTTTAGGTCATCCACGTCTTTTCATTCCTATAACGATAATCTGCGATTTTAGACAGTTAACGCTTATTAAAGCCAAAAACACCAGCAAGTAGGTAATTTTATTGCCTTCTCTCATAATTTTTACTCATTCAAACCTAATCCCGAAGCCCATACTTTTCAACCATTTTTTATCAACGCTTCAAAAACACAGGCGGCAAAATTCATACTATCAATACGTTAGCTGTCCGGAATTTAACTCATGGTCCTATGCTGGATGTTTAAGCTGTGATTTTTGGGATTTATTGAAAATAACTGAGGCGAAACCGATCGGCATCTGTCCGCTCTTGGCACAAACCCGAGATTAAGCTAACCTCTCGATACCACCAGTCAGCCGACTCAACCCATCTAGCTATTTTTCAGGCAAATCCGCTCTGAGGTATATAGCTTTGCATCATCTGCAATTCCGCTTTATTTCTACCACACCCTTGCCAGAGCCTGGTCGTTCATAAACACTAGTGCCACTGTTTTTAAAGGACTATCGGCGCTTTATGATTAGTTTGTTATATGCCCATCCTTATGCCCGCCATGCCAGGTTGGAACAAATGATGCTTAATGCAGTGCAGCATTGGCCTGAGCTTGAGCTGCGTGATTTGTATCAGCTGTATCCTGATTTTTATATTGATGTTGCACTGGAGCAAAAAATGCTGGCCCACAGTAAGGCCATCGTTTTGCATTACCCTATGCAGTGGGGCTTGCCGCCGGCTTTATTAGTGCAGTACCTGCACAAAGTGTTTCAGTATGGCTGGGCCTATGGTAAGGCTGCCTCTGGTGAGTCAGTGATGTCGCTGCAGGGAAAAAAATTCTGGTTAGTTACACATGCAGTAGCGCCTCAGCATGAATTGGACCCTTGTTATCAGCAGACTATGTTCACGCCTTTGCGCCAACTGGCCTTGTCTTGTGGCATGGAATGGCAACAACCTCTGATGCTGCCTGAATTAACCGACAGCACTATTGCCACAGATGCTGCCGAATTATTCCGCTCTGGGCTGGAGCAACTTTCTGCGGCCATAACGCTGGACTAACAACGCAGCGATAAAGGACTGATTATGCATCTTAACGTTCTGACTTATTTAATGATTTACCTGGCTGCTATGGTGCTGGTGGTGCCTTTAGCCAAGCGCTTTGGCCTTGGCGTAGTGCTGGGGTATTTATTAGCTGGTATAGCGCTGGGCCCGGCAGGTTTTGCTATTGCCAGCAATACCGACGACATTAAGTTGCTGGCTGAGCTTGGTGTGGTGCTGATGTTATTCAGTATAGGCCTGGAGCTGGATGCAAAAAAACTCTGGGCCATGCGGCACAGAGTCTTCCTGTTTGGCTCATTGCAGGTGCTGGTCTGTGCTTTGGGCATAGGCCTGGCCACCAGTGTGCTGGGGTTGTCTTACGCTTTGTCGGTATTTATCGGTCTGGCTTTGGCTTTGTCGTCCACTGCTGTGGCTGTGCAATTGATGAAAGATCGCAATTTGATGGGCACTCACACCGGGCAATCTGTGTTTGGTGCCTTGTTGCTGCAAGACATGGTGGCCATTCCACTGTTGATTGGTGTCAGTTTAATAGCGCCTTCGGCCGATACCGCTGAATTTAAAGCCTTGCCTGCTTTGGCTGCTGTAGTGGCTCTGGTGCTGGCTGGACGCTACCTGATAGGGTATTTGTTGCACTGGGTTGCCCATCACGGCTCCCGCGAGCTTTTTGTTGGGCTGGCCTTATTGCTGGTGATAGGGGTGATGGAGCTGATGACAGCTGTTGGCGTATCTGCTGGTTTGGGTGCTTTTATCGCTGGTGTGCTGTTGGCAAGCTCTGAGTTCCGTCATCAGTTAGAGGCCGACTTAGAACCTTTTAAAGGACTGTTTTTAGGGCTGTTTTTTATCACTATTGGCGCCAGTATCGATATGCAGCTGTTAAGCACAGAATGGCAACTAATTAGCCTTCTGCTGTTGTTATTTGTCGGGTTAAAACTACTGCTGTTGTATGGCGTGGCCTGGGTGTTAAAGATTGCCGCGCCTGAGCGTTTCAGCTACGCGGTATTGCTGGGGCAAGGCAGTGAGTTTGCTTTTGTGTTGGCGGCTTTGGCGACTGCAGGGGCTTTACTTAGTGCCACAGAAGGCGCGATGCTGAATTTGTTAATTGCCTTGTCTATTGCACTATCGCCTTTATTGATGAAGCTGCAGGATGCCTGGGCTGTGCGCCAACAAAACCAGCAGCCGCAGCAGGAATCTGATGTTGAGAATAGCGAGAGCCCGGTCATTATTGCTGGTTTTGGGCGTTACGGTCAGATTTTAGGTCGTCTGTTATTGTCCAACGGCATAGTGCCCACTGTACTTGACCACGACTCTGACACTATTCAAACCATGACGAAGTTTGGCTTTAAGGTGTATTACGGCGACGCCAGCCGGATGGACGTGCTGGAGGCCGCTGGTGCTGCGCATGCCAAAATTTTGGTGATTGCGGTAGACGATGTACAGGCTATTAACGCTATTGTCAGCAATGCCAAACAACATTTCCCGCATCTAAAACTGATGGCCAGGGCCAAAGACGTGGCCCATATGTATCAGTTACGTCAGTTGGGTGTAGAGCATATAGAGCGTGAACTCTTTGAGGCTTCGTTACGTCAGGGCAGGGATGTATTAACCCAGCTTGGTATGGGCCGCTACGAAGCCAAAGAACTGGCAGACCGTTTCAGAGCGGCCAATTATCAGCTGATCGATAAAATGCAGTTGGTGCGTCAGCAACAAGACGAAAAAAGCTATATACAGCTGTTAAAACAAAGCAGGGAAGAGCTGCAGCGCCAGTTGGAACGTGAAAGCCGTGACGCGCCTAAGCGTTATCAGGGGCTATACACAGAGCCTGAGGCTGATAAAAACGACCTCAAATAGCAACTAGCCAGAAGAAACCTAAGCCGAAACCGCCTCAGGATCACAGGTTTTTGCTTGGGCTGAGCTCAACTGCAGTGCAGGGGAGCTCAGTGAAGGTGAAGTTGTTTGTAAATCGGAAACGCCTGAGGCTATACTGCCGCATTAATGAAGTAGTGGAGTAATTAGTCATTAATTTTCATGGATTTGAATTGCATTTGCCAACGCTGATGCTGTTTACCTTAATGACCAATCTGTTGATTGGCTGTTATCTGGCTATGGTTTATCTGCTGCGCAGGCACGACAAGAGTTTTCTGATATGGTCTATCGCCTGTCTGGTGTTTGTTGCCGGCGGCTGTGCTGCGTCGGTCAGGCCCTATCTGGATTGGCCTTGGTTGACTTATTTTTTAGCCGATCTGTTGTTGCTGCTGTCTCCTGCTTTGGTGGTGTCTGGTTTAGTACTTTTCCTCAGAGGACGTTTTAGTGCACGCTCCAGGCAACAGGTGGTGTTGTTACTGACCCTGTATTTGTTGCTCCAGTTTATGCTGCATCAGGTGAATAACGCCTCTACTGCTGCGACGTCCTTTGGCATAGCAGTAGTGTTGATTTACGCTATCCCATTGTTACGACAAGCCAGGCTAAAACCCGCTTTTCCCGTTTATGTGCTACAAAGTTTTTTTGCAGTTCACGCTGCTTTGATGCTGCTGCAAGTCATATTGGTATTACCTCTGATAGGGGAAGAGTACAGAGCTGTTAGTTTGCCGAGTTTGCAATGGGTGTTATTGGGCCATGTGCTGCTGACCGTAGGCACGGCTTTTATGTTGCCCTTACTGGCCTTTTCGCACACTGAAAATCAGTTGCTGCGCCTGACAGAGCTGGATGATTTAACTCAGTTATTGAACCGCAGAGAGTTTTTAAAAAGAGCTAATCTGACGTTAATAAACAGCAGACGCCAGCAACACAGCGTCGTGGTGCTGATGATCGATCTGGACCATTTTAAGCAAATCAACGACAGATGGGGCCATGCGGTTGGCGATCAGGCCCTGAAAAAAGTGGCTGACTTGCTCAAAGTTGGACTTCGTACCTCGGATTTGATTGGCCGGCTTGGTGGTGAAGAGTTTGCTGTCTTAATGCCCAATACCAGTGCAGAACAAGCGGCTGTCATAGGTCAGCGTTTATGTGAGCGTATCTCGCACCATGGCTGGGAGATAGAAGCCAGACCTGTGAAACTGACTGTTAGCGTAGGTGGTGCCAGTTGTGTTGGTGCTCTGCGTGAGTTAACAGAGTTATTGGCAGATGCAGATACCGCTTTGTATCGAGCTAAGTCAGAAGGGCGCAATCGTATTGTCTTTGGCTCTGAGGCTGACTGAACCTAAGTTATTCTATGCCAGCCGCAGCCACAGTGAGGCATGAGCGCAGCTAGGGATGTCAGCTAATAAAAAACGGCCTTTCGGCCGTTTTTTTACAATGGAGCTGCAGCTTATTACTCTGCCAGACTGCCCCATAAGTCGTATTCGTCTGCTTCTTCAATCACTACATCAACCAGATCGCCTGGTTTTAATGAGGTTTCGCCGTTTAAGTACACAGCACCGTCAATTTCAGGAGCGTCAGCGAAGCTGCGGCCTATGGCGCCTTCATCGTCCACTTCATCAATTAACACTTTAATAGTGCTGCCAATTTTGCTTTGTAAACGGGCGGCACTGATGCGCTGCTGAGTTTCCATAAAGCGGTGATAACGCTCTTCTTTCACTTCTTCGGCAATTTGATCCGGTAAGTCGTTGGCTTTAGCACCTTCGACCGGGCTATATTTAAAGCAGCCAACGCGGTCAAGCTGTGCTTCTTCTAACCAGTCTAATAATTCCTGGAACTCTTCTTCAGTTTCACCAGGGAAACCGACGATAAAGGTCGAACGAATCGTCAGTTCAGGACAGATTTCGCGCCATTTTTTGATACGCTCTAATACACGGTCAGACTGACCAGGGCGTTTCATCAGTTTTAAGATACGCGGGCTGGCGTGCTGGAATGGAATATCCAGGTATGGCAATAACTTACCTTGCGCCATTAATGGGATCACGTCATCCACATGTGGGTATGGATACACATAATGCAGACGCACCCAAATGCCTAAATCGGCTAAGGCTTCACACAAAGACTGCATCGAAGTTTTAACCGGTTGGCCATTCCAGAAGCCAGTGCGGTGCTTCACATCCACACCGTAAGCGCTGGTGTCCTGAGAAATAATCAGCAGCTCTTTTACGCCAGCTTTTTGTAAACGTGCTGCTTCGTCCAGTACTTCACCAATAGGGCGGCTGACTAAGTCACCACGCATCGAAGGAATAATGCAGAAAGTACAACGGTGGTTACAGCCTTCAGAAATTTTTAAGTAGGCGTAATGTTTAGGCGTTAATTTTATGCCGTGATCCGGTACCAGCTGAATAAATGGATCGTATTTTGGCTTAGGCACAAAGTCATGCACCTGCTTTAATACGTTTTCATAAGCATGAGGACCGGTAATACCCAGCACATTCGGGTGCACTTCACGGATTTCATCTTCGCGAGCGCCTAAACAGCCGGTCACTATCACTTTGCCGTTTTCAGCTAAAGCTTCGCCTATGGTATCTAACGATTCCTGCACCGCGCTGTCGATAAAACCGCAGGTGTTCACTATCACCAGTTCTGCGTCGTCATAGCTTGGAACTATTTGATAACCTTCAGTTTTTAACTGAGTCAGAATACGCTCTGAGTCCACCAGGTTTTTTGGGCAACCTAAGCTAACAAACCCGATTTTTGCGCCTGTGCCATTGGCCTGAGCCTGAGCTGTCAGACTTTTCACTGGCGTTTCCAGTGTGGTGGTTTGTGATGGGTCAAAGGTTTCGACTGTCATGTAAATCCTGCAAAGTAAAAGGGCCGGAAAAAAAGTGCGCGGATTATACCTGAATCAATCGGAAGAAACAGTCCTGACTGTATAAAAAACGCTCAGTAGTGGTGCTTATCTTCATCTCTATTCACAGATAAGTTGATTGTGACTAAAAAGCCAGAAAAATAGCGTGGATCCGGCTGCCACTTTAACGTTTTTCGCTAATACTCTTGGCGGTACTGAGTATTTAGTACTTGGTGGTTATCAGTCAGGAGAGCCTTTTATGATCAAAGCCTATGCAGCAACAAAACCTCATTCACCTTTGTCTGTGATTGAATACGACCCTGGCCCGCTAGGGCGGCAAGATGTTGAAATTGATGTGGATTATTGTGGTATTTGCCACTCAGATTTATCCATGCTTAATAATGAATGGGGCATGTCGGCTTATCCTTTGGTGGCAGGGCATGAAGTGGTAGGGCGCATTGCTGCCGTGGGGGCTGATGTCAGTCATCTGCAACCAGGCCAGGTGGTAGGGCTTGGCTGGCATTCTGATTATTGCCATCACTGCAGCAGTTGTGGCACGGGCGATCATAACTTATGTGCAACAGCTCAGGGCACCATAGTGGGGCGTCACGGTGGTTTTGCTGACAAAGTGCGGGCTAATGCCGCTAGTGTTGTCGCATTGCCACAAGGGATGGATGTAAAAAGCGCTGGACCTTTATTTTGTGGTGGTATTACGGTGTTTAACCCGCTGGTGCAATTTGATGTCAAGCCAACAGACAAAGTGGCTGTGATTGGTATAGGTGGGCTGGGCCATATAGCGTTGCAGTTTTTGCGGGCTTTTGGTTGTGAAGTCACAGCCTTTACCTCCAGCGAAAGCAAAACAGCAGAAGCCAAAGACTTAGGTGCTCATCACTGCATAAATTCCAAAGATCCAGCACAGATAGCATCAGCAGCTGGTCGTTTTGATTTTATTTTAACCACAGTCAATGTGAAACTGGACTGGAACTTATACCTGTCTACCCTCAAACCCAAAGGCCGGCTGCATTTTGTCGGTGCTACTTTAGAACCTTTGGATTTGAATGTATTTAGTCTGATTGGCGCTCAGCGTTCAGTGTCGGGTTCTCCTGTAGGTAGCCCGGCGACCATTAAAAAAATGCTGGATTTTGCGCTGCAGCATGACATCAAGCCTGTGGTAGAGATGTTTAAGTTTGACCAGATCAATGAAGCCATAGCTCATCTGGAAAGTGGCAAAGCACGTTATCGTATTGTGCTGGAGAGGTGAGAGGACACTGAGAATACTGCCCTTAGTAACCTTTCAAACAAAAAGCCCGAAGTAACAAAATTCGGGCTTTTCAGTTTTACGGAGTTTTATTTACTGCCAGCAGCAACGGCCCGGTCCGGTATGATCCATAAGTAATCAGTCAGGGTCAGAGTCGACAGACACTTGCTTTGGGGAGTTAAGTTCTCCAGCAGATCGGGACAATCCGGATTCTGGTAACTGGCTGTGCCTTTAGTTTTACCTTCAGGCCAGCCAGCTCTGACATGACAGTTGCGACAACTGGTGGCTATAGGATGGATAACCCCTTCGATGTAAGGGTTGACTGCGATAGCCAATTTGTTTTTTGCATTGGCTGGTACTGCGTAAGAATCCGTCATTAAATAATGACGCCACGGGCCTTGAGCCTGAGGAATAGCTGGTCTGTCTGCGGCATAGATGCCTTTGTCAGGTTCATCAGACCACCAGATACTTTGCAAGGTCCAGCTTGGTAGCTCTTTGGTGTTGATATGCATAGCGACAGTGACCAGATAATCACCGACTTCAAAGGCTTGATTACTAAGCCAATAACTTGCCGCATTTAAGATGGCCTTGTCGGCATCGTTAAAATTGTCCCAGTCTTGCTGCGTGACCCGGTGAAAGTAAAATCTATCTAGGCCATAGACTAAAGCGTTGGTTTGGAGGGTTGGCCAGTCTTTTACTCTATTGTATTCTTTAATGCCATAAAACGCAGTCACAGGCTTGTATTGGCCCACGGATTGGCCTGATGGATCGATACCCACCACAGTGTCCCAAATTTCATATCCTGCGTAGGCTGTGTAGCTGGGTGGATAATTGTTTTTCCATACGGGTAAAGCCGTGATGCCCTGAGCTTTAACAGGCCAGTACATATGCTTGGTGACGATAAAGTCTTTTGGCATATCCAATATTTTTACGCCTTCCCGGTGTTTTTTGTCCAAAGTCGCCTTCAGATATAGCTGCTCCCTGCGAATAGTGGCCATGGCTGAAGCGCTTAAAGACTCTGTCGCTATCATGATGTCGCCATTGCTTTGAAAGTTCTTACCATCTTTTACCGCTGGGCCGTCCTTTGTTTGTGCTATTGCATCTGGGTAAGCACTGATTACTTCTTTAGGTACCGGGTAAAAAGGACCTTTGGTGTCTACTTTAATTGCATGGCTTTTGTTCTTTTGCGTGATTGAGACTGCGTCAGAGGTGGGGCTTTGGGTCTGTGCTACAGGACCGGCGGCTGCCAGCTGTTGTGCTGTAGCGTTAAAAGCTGCGGTCGTATTGGGCCAGCTGTACCAAAGAGGCCAACCTGTTTGCTGGTCTGGCTGCATAATTCCCGCCCAAAGCTTCCAACCATGGGCTCGTATCACAGCTTTGTCACCTTTATCAGTGGCATGCTGTAATGCAGCTATGTTCTCCATATAGCCATAACCAGGTGGGAATGGTTGGTAGCTGTCGTTGGGTTTTTCCGCTTCTTGCTGAGAGTGGCCACATCCAGCGAGAAGCAGTATGCAAGCCAAAAGCAAATAGTTCATAGATGACTCCCTGAAATGTTCTGAAGTGTTTTCCTTTCATGGAAACGAAAGCAGTATGGTGCAGTTTCAGGAAAATGCCAGTTCGTGTTACGTACTATTTTGTTACAAATACCAGAACAGAACTGCTTCAGACTTGGTTGCCAGATAGCGTAGTATGAAACTAAAGAACAACGTTTTACCCAGAGAACCTTATGTCACAGACTGAATTACGTATTAGCCAATTACAACAAGAATTTAAACGCACAGATTCGGTCGCACCGGGCTTGGATCCTGTGCTTGTCAAACATCAGAAAATGTCACTAAACCCCTTCCGTTTTTTACGAGGTAGTTCCGGGCTGTTTTATGCAGATATCAAAAATGCAGTGCTGAAGTTGCCTGAGCTATTAACGACAAAAATCCCGCTGACCACAGTAGTAGGGGATTGTCATTTATCTAACTTTGGTTTTTTCACCGAAGAAGGTTCATCCGGCGACAGAGTTATTTTTGCACCTAATGATTTTGACGATGCTTGTGTTGGTCATGCCGTCTGGGACTGGAGCCGTTATGCGGTGAGTATTTTATTGGCTTCAGACTACTGTCAGGGGGTAAAGCAGCAGCGTTATAGCAATGATAATGAGCTGGAACTGGTCAAACTGCAGGTGGTGTCGGCCAAAGATGCTGTGCAGGCAGTGCGCGCTTTTCTGACGGCCTATGTCGGCCAATGTCAGGCTATTTTGGATGAACCCGAACTTCGTTATTCAGTACTGGATGATTTTCCGAAAAACCATGTGCTCAAACCTGTGCTGAAAAAAGCCATTAAACGCTCTGCGAAAGGCGAGGACTTTTTGCGCAAAAGCACCTTAGCCAAAAGTGCCGACCTATCGGCCAGGCCTTTGACCTTTAAACAAGACCCAGCCAAATTCAGCCGCTTATCGCCTGAGCTTTACAAAGAGGTGGAGTTTAGTTTCCGGCCTTATGTCAGTGATGAAATTTTAGATATTGTCACCCGCCAGGGCGCAGGCACCGGCTCGTTAAACATGCAGCGTTATTATTTGCTGGTGGGTCCAAAAGATATTCACACTGAAGATGATTTGGCCTTGTGTCATTTAATTGAAGCTAAGCAGCAACGTGACTCTGCACCTTTGTACTTTTTCCCGGATTTAAGTCCGGTAAATCGTTTAAATGCCGCCCATTTAACAGTGGATTGTCAGCGCCTGATGCAGCGGCGGCCGGATTTAGTGCTGGATGAGCATTATTGGAATGGCGTCCATTATCTGGTGCGATCACTGCATCATGCCAATGTGGATGTGGACCCTGAAGATGTATGTTTTGCTGAAAAAGCCCCGGGTGAAGAACTGGCTGAATATGCCGAGGCTTGTGGCCGTACTTTGGCCTTGGCCCATAGCAGAGGCGACAGACGATCATTCCGCTTCGAGCAAGCGGTGGTGAAGTATCTACCTAAAGCTATGGATGAACTGGTACAGGCTTGTGTGGATTATTCAGAGCAGCAAAAAACAGACTGCGAGTTGCTGGGGCAATTGTTAGGTCAGAACTAAGGTTCTGACCCACAGATCGAAACAGCTTAAAGCTTTGGAAACTGTAGGGGCAGAGTCAAGACTCTGCCCTTGGTGTTTAACCTCTGCGGCTGCGTACCAAATAAACCAAAGCTACTAGTAGTAAAACCGACTGTAAAATAACACCCTGAGTATTAGGGTAGAAACCTAACCAACTGATGGTCGGCAGATTTAGCTGACTAACCGATAAAGTACCAGCCTCCTGCAATGCCGCTATGCCTTTACCCGCCATGATGATGGCCAGCACCAGCATCAAGAGTGCGGTACTGCCAAAGAAGGTTTTTAGTGGTAATTTCAGCGCAAACTTAAATACTGCCAGACCTAACACAGCCAGCAGTACCAGAGCTGCAGCTATACCTGCAACAAAGCTTTGCTGTGCCTGTTCACCGCCCTGTAACCATAAGGCCTGATAAAACAGAATAGTTTCAAAAGCTTCACGGTATACAGCTAAAAACACCACCAGACCTAAACCAAAATAAGCGCCGCCTGATACTGCGTTTTGTACTTTGCTCTGGATAAAGTGGCTCCACTCTTTAGCGCTGGTTTTGCTGTGCATCCAGAACCCCATATAAAACAGGATAGCTGCTGCAATCAGTGCCGTGTAGCCTTCAGTCAGCTCGCGGGACGCGCCTGAGATGTCAATGACAAAACTTGAAATAAACCAGGTGACAACACCTAAAGCCAAAGCTGCTATCCAGCCGATATGCACAGTATGGCGCAAAGCGGGTTTATCGGTTTTGACAGCCACGCTGTAAATAGCAGCTACCACCAGTAAAGCTTCTAAACCTTCGCGCAATAAAATCAGCAGCGCCGCTAAAAACACATTGATACCGCTGAGCTGAGTTTCTGACAGTTCGGTCTGAGCTTGTTTTAACAGGCTTTGAATTTCAGCAATACGAGGTGCAACCTCAGCTTTTTGTGCCGGATCTTTCAGTAACTGACGCAGGCCCATCATGCGGTGTTCAATCTGATCGCGAAGTGGGGCATTGACTGTGCCTAACGGGTTTTCTACCAGTTCAAAACCATCCAGATAAGCCGAAACGGCCTGATCGTAAGCGGCTTGTGGGTTTTGGTCGTACAAATCAGCAGAAAGTTGTAATTTTTGCTGAGCTATCACCAACGGATCTTTACTCTGTGCCTGAAAAAAACGCTCCGGATTGCTTCGATACAGGCTCATCAGCTCAGCGCCAAAGTCAGGATAAAGCTTGATCAAATCTTTTGGTGTTGCTGTTAATAACTCTTTGACTGCGCCGCTTTCAATCATGGCATCGGGAACTTTGCTGGTATCCAGATCTTTACCTGCAATATGACCTACATAAAACGCCAGGTCCCAACGGCTTTGTTCATCTAAATGAGCAAAAGATGCCATGCCAGTGTCTGCCACACCTAAGGTTATGGTATTAAACAAACCATATGCGCTGCGGGCCTGATAACGTTCTACTTCATGAAAGTTGGTAGGGCTTGGGTCCAATTGTGCACCAGCCGGACCATCGCCCATTGCTGTTGCACCATGACAAGCTGCGCAGTGGGTGGCAAATAATGCTTCACCACGTTTTAAATCCGGGCTTTGTTTCGGCACCGGAATAGAAGGCATGGCAGCAATCACGCTTTGACGCATCAGTGCAGTTAAAGCCTGAATCTGTTGTTCTGCTGCTTTATCAGCTATCAGCTGTGTTAACTGAGCGGATTGTTGCTGTAACTCTTCTGGTGCTGTGGCCACTTCTTCTGCTATTAATGAAGAAAACTCCTGCATTTCGCCATATTCAGCTTCGCTTACAATTTTGCCATCGACCACTGCTGCACTGTAGTCAGCACCAATGTATTCAATATATTGGATCAATTTATCTGAAGCTAAAGCTGGCAAAGCCAGCAATGCTGTTAACGCCAGAACTATACGAAATGCCATAATTCACCTACTGCAAAAGTGTCTTAATAAGAATTATTCTCATTATAAGGGCGGTAGCTGTTGATACCTAGCCTTATCTGATTTAATTTTTGCACTCAGCAATGCTCAACAGGCCGAAACCAGGTTGTGTTAAGCCGAAAATGGTTCAACTGCTGCAGCCTGTGATCCGTCTGTCTGGTCGTTGTAAAGATTAGCGACTTAAGTCACAATGCGAATACTTTGCATTGTTATCCTTTCGGAGCGACTTATGATGACTTTATGGGATGCTTGTGGCGGTCAAACCGTCATGGTGACCAGCCTAGACCCAGCCATCGATTTGTCTGTCAGCAGCAGATTGCGTGAGATGGGGCTGGACAGCGGTGATCCGGTACTTTGTTTAAGACGGGGTCCGTTTCAGGGCACGCTAGTGGTTGCCATTGCCGATTGTGTTTATTCACTGGAACAGCACATCGCCAGAAAAATTCAGGTTAAACCGCTTTAACTACTGCAGTTAAGCCCGTCATGGCTCGCCGGTTAGTCCGTCGAGTGATCCAGTTCATTCACAGGTTTTGATATGAAACGTATTATTTTGGTTGGGAAGCCGAATTCCGGTAAAAGTTTGCTGTTTAATCAACTCACTGGCTTACGCCAAAAAGTGGCTAATTTTCCCGGTGTGACTGTCGAGCTGAAATCCGGTAAGTTTGAGCAGTATCAATTAATTGATTTCCCTGGTGCATATTCAATGAGCACCCTGACCAGGGATGAAGAAATTGCCGTCGAAAAAATTAATCAGGCGCTGTTGGATCAAAACACGGCTTTGATTATCTGTAATCTGGATGCAACCCGCCTGCAGAGCAGCCTGATGTTTGGTATGCAGATGCAGGCCATGGCACAGCGCTACGGCAAGCCTATGGTGTTTGCGCTGAATATGATTGACGAAGTGGCACGTTTTGGTCACCAGATTGACGTAGCAGAGCTCAGCAAAGACTTAGGCGCGCCTGTCTATGCGATTTCTGCCAAAACCTTAGAAGGCATAGCCGAATTCAAAACTGCGGTGCTGCAAGATGCAGAGCAGGCTGCTACTGAGATTAATGCAGCCGCTACAGCTGAGTTGCCACCACTGGATTTTAGCGAGCAGGTAAAACAAAGCCGTGTTCTTGCTGCCAAATACAGTATTCAGTCGACAGTGGTACTGAAACATCAGAATGCCATAGACGCCTTTATGCTCAGCAATCTTAGTGGTGGTATAGCCTTTTTGCTGGTGATGTTTTTGTTATTCCAAAGCATTTTTACCTTCGCAACGCCTTTGATGGATGGTGTCGAGAGTTTGATTGGCAGCATCGCCAGTTTTGTCACAGATTTAACAGGCCCTGGTATGCTGGCAGATTTCCTGAATGATGCGATTTTTGGCGGTTTGGGCTCATTTTTAGTTTTTGTGCCGCAAATTATGGTGCTGACCCTTATCATAGGTATGTTGGAAGACAGTGGTTATCTGGCCAGGGCCGCACTGATTTGCCACAAGCCGCTGAGCTACTTTGGCTTGTCAGGTCGCAGCTTTATTCCGTTTTTATCTGCTCATGCCTGTGCTATTCCAGCCATTATGGCGGCTCGCACTATCGAGTCTCCGCGGAAACGTTTGATCACTATGCTGACTATTCCGCTGATGTCCTGTTCAGCGCGTTTACCTGTGTATGCGCTGCTGGTCGCTGTGCTTATTCCAGATACCCGCTACCTGGGTGGACTAGTGAATCTGCAGGGCGTTGCCTTTTTTGGCTTATACCTCTTTGGTATTGTCACCGCCTTATTGGTCAGTCTGGTGTTGTCGCGTTCCAGTCTCAATGATTCGGCAAAGTCGGATATGCCATTTATTCTGGAATTGCCAACCTATCGTTTGCCACATTGGAAACCTTTGATCCACCGCGTTACCAACAGCGCCAAGCAGTTTGTCTATCGTGCTGGACCTGTGATTTTTATGGTGTCTTTAGGTATTTGGGTACTAGGTTATTTCCCAACAGGAGCTGGTGGCTTACAGGACTCCTATCTGGGCATTATTGGTCATTGGATAGAGCCTCTGTTTGCGCCTCTTGGTCTGGATTGGCGTTATGGTGTGGCCATTCTGATGTCTTTCCTGGCGCGTGAAGTTTTTGTTGGCGCTTTGGGCACCTTGTTTGGTATGGACGGCGCTGATGAAAATATTGCCGGTTTAGCGGCCAATATTCAGGCGGACGGCTTAACTTTTGGCGCTGGTATGGGCATTTTGCTGTTCTATGTCGTAGCGCTGCAATGTGTCGCCACAGTGGCGACCTTAAAAGCCGAAACGGGTAGCACTAAACTGGTGACTGGTCTGGTGATTGGTTACGGTGCTCTGGCTTATCTGCTCGCCATGTTGTGCGCTCAACTGCTGTAAGCCGAAAAAAGGGGCTCTGAGCAAACTCAGGCCCCAACTTCATCCAGCTCGAAGAAAACTTAGAATGTCACTGAATAACGCAATGTCGAGTTGCGGCCTAACCAGTCATGGACTGAACTGGCGTAACCGTTGGTCGGCGACGAGGCATAAGGCGGCTCTTTATCCGTCAGATTACGGATACTCAGTAACAGGCTTTGATTGTCGCTGATGTCATAACCCAGACTTGCATTGTAAGTCAGCCACGAATCTACCGTGTCGTTGTCAAACTTAAAGTCACCATCGCCTAATGAACTGATGTAATGCGCGCCTAAGCTGGCATTCCAGTTTTCCAGACGCCATTCAGTGCCAGCATCAGCAACAAACTCAGGACGAGCTGTTTCAGACGCGCCGCTTAATTTGCCTAACAAATCTTCGGCAGGGCTATCCTGTGTGACCTGACGTTCATAGGATAAAGTGCGGGTACCAGCCAGGTTAAATTTAAACTCGCCAACGCTTTGAGTCAGCAGTTTGTAGTCCAGTTTAAAGTCGATACCATCAGTTTCCTGACTTCCGACGTTAAAGAAGCCGGTGCGCAGGAAGACTAAATCTTTGCCTCCATCGATAACACAACCAAATTCGCCTTTCAGATCAGCTTCGCTGCTCACTACCGGGGCTGAACCTGCAACACAGGCGCGTAAGGTGGTGTTGGCGTCTACATCGACTATGTCTTCATGAGTGTACTTCCAGTAATCGATGGTGAACTGTAAGTCCTCTGTCAGGTTCCAGGAGGCTCCTATATTGATGGCTTCAGAACTTTCGGCATCCAAACCTTTGTTGCCTAAGGTTTCCTGATCAAATTCCAGCTCGCCTGCTGTGCCGCCAAAGTCACCACAGAGTGCGTTAAAGGGTTGATCAGCACCACAGTCTATGTAGTTTGCCGTGAGCGAAGTTCCAGCGCCAAGCTGCGACAAGGACGGTGCGCGAAAGCCAGTGCTCCAGGAACTCCGTAAAATCAGGTCCTCAGTTGCGCGATAACGCAGGGAGAGCTTGGGATTTACGTCACCACCAAAATCGCTGTAATGGTCATAACGCAGGGCTGCAATAGCATCGAGCTTGTCTGTCAGCGGAATATTAAACTCGTTGTAGACGGCATACTGAGTGCGGTCTGCCGCTGCATCACTGGCACCCAGAGCAAAAATACCGCCGCTTTGCGCTATATCAGCCGGGTTATCTGAGATCTCTTCGCCACGGAATTCGCCACCAAAAACAGCACTGATATCGGCAAACAAGGTGCCAGAGAGGTTAAAGTCTACTGAGTAGACATCGGACTCACCCATACGAGGCGCGATTTCACGTAAGCCCGCAATAACGCCAGCTGAGGTGTCGCGGCCCAGGTTAAATGGATTAAAGCTACCATCGGCCAGAGCGTCAGCCACTTTGTCTATACCCATATAACCCGAAACATGGGTAATTTCATTGTCTGTTTTGCCATAGCTGGCGGCCGTTTCCCACGACCAGTCTGCCAGTTCACCGCGCAGACCGGCCAGTACTCTGTAGCTTTGGCTGTCATAGTCCTGAATACGTTGCTCGGGGAAGCGGGAGCGAACACGGATTTGATTCACAGCACCATTTTGTGCGTCTATCGCTTTAGCCCATGCCGGAACCGAAGCTGCGCTGCCTGCAACCCGCACATCAAAAGCTGCCGCTGAATCGTAAGCTGAACCGGTGTTTTGCTGCAGCATGGCTTCAGCAAAAAACTCGCGGTCGTCACCTAAGCGGTAAATATGGTTCAGCGTCGCGCCTACCGCTTTGCTGTCGGGTTGGATAGCTCGTTCATTGACATAGTCATATTGGCAGCGGCTACCGCCATTGCTGGTTGCCACACCGCACCAGGGCTCGGCGTAGTCTTTGCCATCTATAGTGACACGGGTACTGGATTTAAAGGTCACGTTGATAGGGCGGTCTTTGTTAAACAATGCATCCTTGTCAAAGTAGTCAATCACTACTGTGGTATTGCTGTTGTCGGTGCTGAAGCCACCGGTGTAGGTTAGATTGTATTTGCGAAAATCGCTACTGGCTGTGTCGTCACCGTAAGAGGCTGACAATTCTTGCCCTTCGTAGTCTTTGCGCAGGATAAAGTTGATGACACCAGCTATGGCATCTGAGCCATACACTGAGGAGGCGCCATCTGTCAGGATTTCAACCCGTTCTAATGCTGACATTGGAATGGCATTGACGTTAACAAATGAATCAAAGCCGTTGGTAAAGGAATCTACCGCAACACGACGGCCATTGACCAACACCAGGGTTGAGCTGGAGCCCAGGCCACGTAAACTGACACCTGCAGCACCAGCTGGCGTGCCGTCATTACCGGCAACACCGCCGTTTTCAGTAAAAGTACCAGCACTTGAGGCTTGAGGTAAATCCCTTAAAAAGGCGCTGACGCTGTCGTAGCCTTTTTTCGCTAAATCATCCCGGCTAAAGATCTGCAGCGGGTTGGCGCCTTCCATGTCCACCCCTTTGAGGCGTGAACCTGTAACTTCAATTTTTTCAATAGCTTCTTCATTTTGCTCTGTTGCTTCAGCCTGTTGTTGTGCATACGCCTGTTGTGTACCGAATAGTGTAAACAAAGTGGCTATAGCGACTTGACTGAGCTTCATTTTTTTATGGTCTGACATAGTGCTTCCTCTGGTTTTGGTGTTGCCTGATGGCAATCTGATTTTTCGAATAAAAAAGTCGAGCCAAAGCCAGAAACGCAGCACAGTATGCAGCAACACCAAATTCCAGACGGATGAGCGCCTGAAAGTAGAATGTCAGCAAGCAAAGAGGTCAGGTGCTAGTTGTAAGTAAACAATACAGACAAATAGGACAAGCTTCTGGCGATGGCAGAAGTTGTTCTAATTATTGAACCACTCAGAGAGGTAATAGGTAGAGCAGTAGTAGCTGTTTGGGTTTGCAGCACAACGTTGCATTTTGCTCTCCTATCTATGGGGTGGTGTTGGTATGAATCAAAATTGTCTGATCCTGTCATTGATGTCAAGCGCTTTTTTTAAGCAATGTTCAGCCTGGTGTTTTTGCACCTTTAAGGGGCGGAGCTTGTCTCTTTTTTGCTTTTTTATTGTAAATGACATGTGATTTTTGCTTCTCGTCTGACCAGATTAGGCTTTTTCTCTTTTGCTGGCTTGACAGTGAATTTTTTCAAACGTACATTTCAAACAGGTGTTTTAATTTAGTCAGGTCTATGGTGAATAAAACAACAACACAGGACAAAATTCTGGATGCTGCAGAACAACTTTTTGCATCCACAGGTTTTGCTGATACGTCATTACGACAGATTACAAGTATGGCGCAGGTCAACCTGGCGGCGGTGAACTACCATTTCGGTTCAAAAAAAGAGCTGATCCAGTCGGTGCTGCAGCGTTATTTGTCTGTACTGATGCCTCGTTTGGATCAGGAGTTCAGCCAGCTGTTGTCCAGTCAAAAACAAAATGACTTAACTGCGGTGTTGTCTGTGTTTATTAAACCTTTGCTGGAACTGAACAAAGTGCAACATCACGGCACCAGAATGTTTTTGCAACTTCTGGGCCGCGGTTATACCGATGTGCAAGGTCATTTGCGCTGGTTTTTTAACCATCATTACGGTCGCACTCTGGATAAATTTGTATTGCTGGTGCAGCAGGCTTGCCCTGACTTACCAGCCAGTGAAATTTTCTGGCGACTGCATTTCTCCCTGGGCACTGTGGTCTTTACCATGGCGTCGAATCAGGCCTTACAGGAAATTGCAGCTGCAGATTTTAACGAAAATGTAGAAATAGAAGGCGTGATCCACAGGCTAATTCCATATTTAGCTGCTGGTATAGCGTCACCTTTAACTTTATCTAGTCAAGCTCACTAATCTCTGGAAGGACGTGTTTATGTCAATTTTGATCCTGCTGTTGGTTGTGCTGATTGTCGTGCTCGGTGTAGCAGACATTCGCCGTAACCTGATCACCAAACCAGTGTTTGGCATCTTTAAGAAAATTCTACCTCCGCTGTCCGATACAGAGCGTGAAGCCATGGAAGCAGGGGACGTCTGGTGGGATGGTGACTTGTTTCAGGGTAAACCAGACTGGAAAAAGCTGCATGCTATTCCAAAGGCTGAGTTGTCTGCTGAAGAACAAGCCTTTATGGAGAATGAAGTAGAAACTCTGCTGAAAATGCTGGACGACTACAAAATTGTGCAGGAACAGCGCGATTTACCGCCTGAAGTCTGGCAATACATCAAAGACAACGGCTTTTTTGCGATGATTATTCCGAAAAGCTACGGTGGCCGTGAGTTCTCTGCGATAGCCAACTCTACTATTGTATCGCGCATCGCGACCCGCAGCCTAACCGCTGCTGTGACTGTGATGGTGCCTAACTCTTTAGGACCGGGTGAGCTTCTGATGCACTACGGTACTCAAGAACAAAAAGACCGCTGGTTACCAGGTTTGGCAGCAGGTAAAGAAGTACCATGTTTTGCTTTAACAGGCCCAGAGGCGGGTTCTGATGCCGGTGGTATTCCGGATACAGGTGTGATTTGCAAAGGCCAGTTTGAAGGCAAAGAAGTCATAGGTATTCGTCTGAACTGGGATAAGCGTTATATCACGCTGGCTCCTGTGGCTACTGTGTTAGGTCTGGCCTTTAAGCTGTATGACCCTGAAAATTTATTAGGTGAAAAAACTGAACTGGGGATCACTTGTGCGCTGATCCCAACCAGTCATCCTGGCGTTGAAATTGGTGACCGTCATTTCCCAATGAATATGGCCTTTATGAACGGTACGACTTACGGTAAAGATGTATTCATTCCGCTGGAATGGATTATCGGTGGTCCAGACTACGCAGGTCGTGGCTGGCGTATGCTGGTGGAATGTTTATCAGCAGGCCGTGGTATTTCTCTGCCAGCTCTGGCCACAGCCACAGGTCATTTAGCCACCCGCATGACAGGTGCCTATTCTTACGTACGTCAGCAGTTTGGTATGGCTATCGGTAAGTTTGAAGGCGTACAGGAAAGTTTAGGCCGTATTGGTGCTTACACCTACAGCTTAGAAGCGATGCGGGTGATGACAGCTGGTGCAATAGACTTAAAGTTAAGCCCATCTGTGGTCACTGCTATTGCCAAATACCATATGACAGAAATGTCCCGTACCTTGTTAAACGATGCCTTTGACGTTCACTCAGGCCGCGCTATTCAGGTGGGTCCGAAAAACTACCTGGCACACGGTTACATGGGCATGCCTATTTCTATTACGGTCGAAGGCGCCAATATTTTAACCCGTAACCTGATGATTTTTGGTCAGGGCGCAACCCGTTGCCATCCCTATGTATTGCAGGAATTAGAAGCTGCGGCCAATCCGAATGCGGAAGAAGGTTTACAGCAATTCGATAGCCTGCTGATGAAGCATATAGGTTTCGCTATGGGTAATACCTTTGGTGCTTTGTGGCAAGGTTTAACTTTAGGTAAGTTTAACTCCAGCCCGGTGTCTGGCGAGACTGCGAAGTACTACAAACAGTTAAGTCGTATGAGCCGCGCTTTGGCCTTAAGTGCTGACTTTTCGATGTTGATGTTAGGTGGCGATTTAAAACGCAAAGAAATGCTGTCAGCCCGTTTGGGTGACGTGCTAAGTCATTTGTATATTGCTTCTGCTGTGCTGAAGTTTTATGAAGACAATGGTCGTCAGGTGGCTGATTTACCTTTCGTGCGTTACTCCATCGAACGTAACTTATTCGAAATTGGTAAGGCCTTCTCAGGCTTCTTCCAGAACTTCCCAAGCGCTGCGGTAGGGCGTTTATTGAAGACTCTGGTATTCCCTTTTGGCATAGGTTACAAAATGCCGGCTGACGCTGTGACTCAGGATATTTCTGACGCGCTGTTAAAACCTGGTGTGATTCGTGACCGCTTAACTCACTTATGTTTTATTGGTGAAGGCGATGAAGATCCAACAGGTTTAATGGAATCGGCTTTTATCGCTGTACATCAGGCTCAGCCAGTGATGAAGAAAATTTATGCTGCGCAAAAACAAGGTACAGTACCACGTAAAATCCCTATGGATCAGCTGATTGCCAAAGCGCTGGAACTGAATGTGATTAACGCAGATGAAGCCAAGCAACTGAATCGGATGAACGAATTACGTTTCAGCTCCATCAGTGTCGACAGCTTTAAGCCTGAAGTGTTGTCCAAACACTCGTTATAAGGCGTTGCTTTCGCTAAAGAGCCAGTCTGTCGACTGGCTTTTTTATGGGCGGTTAAAAAAAAGTATCCACTTCGTGCAGCAAGTTATAGTGATCGTCTACCACCCATAAAGTACGCCACTTATCAAAAGTTAAGCAGGGATGTGAGGTGCCCAGTAGCAGAATGTCTCCAATCTGTGGCTGTACACTCTGGTCATAGCGCCAGAATGCATGTTGATCCATCACTTTGATCGTTTCGCAGTGTTGCAGCGCAGTGCTTTGCAACTCGCCGTTACGGTACAAAGCAATAGCTTGAGGTAAACCAGCATCAAAAGCAGCATCTCTTTTACCAAAACCTAATACTGCCAGGCCTGGCTCTGGCAACGACTGAACATAGACAGCCAGTTCCAATGCATTTTGTAAATCCTCTCCGAGTGAACAAGCTAAGCTGCTGCGAGCCTGAACCCGCTGTTGTGCCTGTTGGTAAATGCCCTGATCATGGCTGATGTAACAACCAGGCCTTAACACTAACTTGATGTGCTGTGGTAGCTGAGCTGCAGTTAACTCTTCTGCTACCACGTCATACCACACCGAACCTGCACCGCTGATGAATTGAGTTGTGCCGTGCAGCAGTTGCTGTGTTGACAGACTGAGCATCAGCCCGGCTGCTTGTTGAACCAACAGCCTTACTCCTTGTTCAGGGTCTGCACCTTTGACCACGCCCTCGTAAAACTCAATACCAGCTAAAGAAAGTGCGGGAAGCGAATCGATTTGAGTGGCCAAAGCCATGACTTCTGCTTCAGTGCGGCAACCGCAGCGTCCACCATCAATGCCAAATTCAATCAATAGGGCCAAGGTCAGTTGCAAGGGCTGGAAAAAATCGGATAACGCCTGCGCCTGAGATGGATGATCAACACAAACAAAAACTTCTGTGCCTTCCTGCAGCAACTTGGCGACCAAAGCCATATTGGCTTTGCCTATCAGTTGATTCGCCAGAATGATAAAGCGGGCACCGGCACTAGCTGCAATCTGTGCCTGATAGGCCGTTGCAACTGTAAGTCCCCAGGCTCCAGCTGCTAATTGCTGCTGAAACAACCAGGGGGTCATGCTGGTTTTACCATGAGGCGCCAGTAACACCTGACTTTGACTGGCAAAACCTTGCATCCAGTTCAGGTTATGTGTGATTGCTGTTTGTTTCAACACTGCAGCAGGCAGACAAATGTCTTGTTGCAACAGATTCAGCCCGGACTGCTTTGGTAAAGGACTGGCGGATTTGTGCTTGTTACGTTGGTACTTCATAACATTCGCCTCTGGTTGATTTAATGTTTTAACTATACCACTGCGAGTAAATTACTGTAATGGAGCCATATTGATATTTACTTTCTGGTTTTTCTGGTACAAAGTAACTTTATTGTTTGAGTGAATGTTACTTATTTTATTGTTACATAGTAACTGATGTCGCAGAAGAGTCAGGAAGAAATCATGAGTTATGAAATAGATGTGTTGTCGCGGATATCAGAACGTTTTGTTGAGATGAGCGAATCGGAGCAGCGGGTGGCGCAGTTGATCCTCGACAACGTAAAAGCGGCGACTGAAATGAGTATTGCAAAGTTATCAGAGCAAGCTGGTGTGAGTCAGGCCACAGTGACCCGTTTTGCCCGCACTGTAGATTGCAAAGATGTGCGCCAACTGAAAGTAAAGCTGGCGCAATCTTTGGCCGTTGGGCAACGTTTCGTCGAAGAAACACCGGATCTGGATGGTATTCAGGGAGTGTACGAAGCCATCAAAAATACTCTGGATTTAAGCAGGAAACTGTTAGTCGAAGCGGATATCAAGCTGGCGGTTAGCTATTTACAAAATGCCCGGATGATTTTTTGTATTGGTATGGGCGGCGGTTCCTCTATCGGCTCACAAGAGCTGCAATACCGTTTATTCCGCTTTGGTATGCCGGTCTGTAGTTATCAGGATGGTTTGTTAACCCGCATGGTGGCCGCAGCTGTGGAACCTAATGATGTAATGGTCGCTATTTCGTTGACGGGTAATACCGGCGAGATTATTGATTCAGCCGCCATAGCCCGCCAATACGGCGCTAAGGTGATAGCTATCACCAAACCAGGATCCGCTTTGGCCAACAACGCTGACATAGTTTTGGGTCTGCAGGCACCTGAAACGGATTTTATCTATAAACCATCAGCTTCACGTTACGCCATGTTGGCCATTATCGATGTCCTGGCCACTGAAGTGGCGAAACTTAACAAACGCAAATCACGGGATAAATTACGTCGGGTGAAGTTGTCTCTCGATAGCAGCCGTGGTGGAGATGAACGCCAGCCTTTGGGTGATTAATTCGTGAGTAGCTTATGACGATTAAAAGATATGGTGTAGATGAAAGTACAGGAACTGGTGGCCAGCGTCTGCCTTTTGCCAAAGCAGTTGAAGCGGGTGGTTGGTTGTATGTGTCGGGTCAAACACCGATGCGCGATGGTGAAGTAGTGGAGGGAGGCATAGTAGAGCAATCGAAGCTGGCGATCCAAAACTGTATCGACATTATGCAAAGCGCTGGTTACGAACTCTCTGACGTAGTGCATGTAAAGGTTTATCTGACGGACGCCCGTTACTTCAGCAGTTTTAACAAGGTGTTTCGCGATGTATTTGCGGATGCACCGCCAGCCAGGGTTTGTGCTGTCACTGAGCTGGTGGTGGATTGCAAAGTTGAGGTCGATCTGACCTGCTATCGCAAAGACAGGAGCTAAGATGGACAGCAGATATTTTCTAGCCGGCTTTGCTTTTTATCTGCTGATTATGATTGGTGTGAGTTATCTGGTTTCACGGCGCCAGCGAAGCAGTGAGGATTTTTTACTGGCAGGTCGCAAAGTCCCGGGTGGCCTGACCTTTGGCTCTACTGTAGCCACTATGATTGGCACAGGCACTAGTATGGGGGCTGTGGGTTTCGCTTACACTCATGGCTGGAGTGGCATGTTGTATGGCATAGGAGGGGCCATTGGCATTTTGCTTGCGGCCTGGTGGTTTGCGCCACTGCGACAGATGCGATTTATGACGATGAGCGAGGAGCTCAGTTATTATGTCGGTGCCAATCTTTGGGTAAAAAATGGTGGGGCTGTACTGATTTTTCTGGCGTCTTTGGGTTGGTTGGGCGCTCATATTATTGGCGGAGCTTTGTATTTGTCCTGGGCCACCGGCATTGAGATGTTCTATGCCAAGCTGTTGATTGCTTTGGCTTTTACTTTTTATGTGATGATTGGTGGCTATAAAGCGGTGATCTGGACCGACAGCCTGATGGCGATAGTGCTGTTTGGCGGTTTTTTGTTGATGAGTTATACCGCAGTGGATTCTATTGGTGGGCTGCATGTCGTTTGGCACACTGTAGAACAAGCCCAGCTCACAGGGCAACTGACACAAATGCAATTACTGCCTGCTATTTCTTTGGCTGCTGTAGTCGCAGTTGGTGTTTTGGCAACACCGTCGTTTCGCCAGCGAATATACGCGGGACGCAGCGTAGAAAGTGTCAGGCGTTCTTTTGTGTTTTCTGGCGTGCTCTATCTGGCTTTTGCCGCCTTGCCTGCTTTGATTGGGATCTCGGCCAGAATTATGGCGCCTGAATTAGAGAATCATCAGTTTGCTTTTACCACTGTTGCCGTGATGGCCTTGCCTGCTGTGTTGGCAATGTTGGTGTTACTCGCTGGTTTGTCTGCCACTTTATCTTCCGCTTCGTCTGATTCTATAGCTGCAGTTTCTGTGTTGATCCGTGATTTATATCAAAGTGTCACAGGTCGCATGCCGCAGGCGAAATTCGCGATTTTTTATTCCCGTATTGCCGTGCTGCTGGTATCAGTGCTGGCCTTACTACTGGCACTGTTATCAAACGATTTAATACGTTACATCACAGGTATGATTGCGACTCTGATGTCAGGTATGTTTGTCATTGCTTTGCTGGGACGGTATTGGCCGAGGTTGACCTGGCAAGGTGCCATAGCCGCGCTCTTGGGTGCTGTGCTGACCTCGTCAATCCTGCTTAATCAGCCTTCCTGGTTGTTGTTTTGGGGTAATCCTTGTTTACCTGCTGTTTTTGTATCCTGCTGCCTTGCTGTGATCGTCAGTTTACTGAGTAAAGCGTCAGATATCAGCAAAGAGCAGGCGTTACAGATCATTACTGTGCAGCGTGAAGGCTGTTGTCAGGCACTGCCAACTGAGGCGGTATCTAGCCATCAACAGGATCCGGATTTCCAGACTCTACAAAAGTTAAACAGCAAATAAGCAACAGGGGCTTTATGCGTATTTTTACTGCGTCGTTGGCAACAGAAACCAATACTTTTTCCCCTATGTACACAGATTTAGTCAGTTTTTACCAAAGCTTTTATGCACCGCCAGGCCAACACCCTGCGACTCCGACTTTGTGCAGCGCGCCCTTGGTGGCGTGCCGTGAATTTGCGCAACGAGATGCTGGACTAGAGCTGGTTGAAGGAAGTTGTGCCTGGGCTGAACCAGGGGGCTTGTTAAATCGTCAGTCCTATGAGCATTTACGAGATGAAATTTTGCAGCAACTTGCTGAGGCTATGCCAGTGCAGGTGGTGGTCTTAGGCTTGCACGGTGCTATGGTGGCGCAGGGATACGACGATTGTGAAGGCGATCTGCTCGCCAGGATCAGAGCCATAGTAGGGCCAGATGCCATTATTGCTGCTACGCTGGACCCCCATAGTCATCTGACAGAGTTGCGTCTGGCTTCAGCAAATTTACTGATTGCATTTAAGGAGTTTCCGCATCTGGATTTTATGGCCAGAGCCAGGGAGCTGGTGCAATTGGCTTTAGCTGCAGCACGCCGTGATATCTATCCTGTGATGAGCTGCTTTGATTGTCGCATGATTGACGTACTGCCGACCAATCATGAACCTATGAAATCTTTTATTGAAAAAATATACCAATTGGAACAACAGCAGCAAGCTCTGTCGATTTCGGTGATCCATGGCTTTATGGCAGGAGATGTGCCGGATATGGGGTCTAAACTGCTGGTGATCACCAATAATCAGGCCGAAAAAGGCGAGGCTTTGGCGCAAGAGTTAGGGCTGGAACTGTTCTCTTACCGTGGCCAGACGTTACCGCAGTTTTACAGTATTGCAGCAGCTCTGGAACAGGCCGAACAGCTATCCGGCACACTGGTGCTGGCTGATGTCTGGGATAATCCGGGCGGTGGTGTGGCAGGGGATGGAACTTTGATTTTGCATCAGGTGATCCAACGTCAGCTCAGGCGAGTTGCTGTCGGTACCATCTGGGACCCCATGGCCGTTAAACTTTGTTTTGCTGCGGGTGAGGGGGCTGAGATTGAACTCAGATTTGGCGGGAAGAGTTGTGCCAGTGCCGGAGATCCGATAGATAAACTGGTCAAGGTGCTTCGTCTGCAAGTGGATGCGCAACAACAATTTGCCGATAGTCTGGTGCCTATGGGGGATTGTGCGCTTATTAGCTTTGATGGCATTGAGGTAATCCTCAACAGCAACAGATGCCAATCCTTTGACCCGAGTTTATTCAGAGCATTAGGTGTTGAACCCGAAAGTTATAACCTGTTGTTGATCAAATCGACCAACCATTTTTATCAGGGATTTGCTCCCTTAGCTTCACGTATTATTTATGTTGATGCGGGCGCTCCTTACCCTAGCGATCCGCAGCGCAATGCCTATAAAAAACTCAGTCGCCCTATCTGGCCTATAGTGGCTGAACCTTTTAATTAATGCTGTTGAGAGGCATCAAGTAGAGCCGCAATAGGCCTGTGTAAGGCAATAATCAATTCCTGCTCAATAGCCCGGGCTTTTTGCAGTTGGTGGTCTATCTTTTGTCTGTCGTTTGCAGACAGTTTTTTTCCTGTCGCTATGCTGGATAATAGTTCTAAACCAGACGCAGACAAAGCCGCGACCTGACTAAAGATGGGTGTGCTGGTCGTTTCTGGTGCTGTAGATAAAGCTTGAGCCGCGTCCTGCCACAGCCTTAATTGCTGCTGCAGAGTGTTTAACTGTGCGGGTGTTTTTTGTTGCAACCACAGCTCTGTGTTGTGCTCAAACTGGCGCATCTTTTGATGCTCCGCTGGCAAAAAATCGACCAGTTGATTTAATGGGGCTTGTCTATGGTAAAGACCTGCCACAGATTTTTCATGCAGCCTGTGGTAATAATGCGCTGGCTCCAGTGTTTCTGCCACTGTATTTAGTGCCGCCAGATAAGACTCAGGCAACAGTTGTTTTAATCCCAGCACCTGTTGCTCATGGTCTTTTAAACCGACAAAGCGCCGAGCCCATTGCTGTATTGCGGTCATTCTTTGGTAGAAATCCTGCTCATCTTTTTGGTCAGCGGCAGACCAAAGCCGTTCAGCTACTGCAAAAGCATTGGGCCATAAACGAATATCTATTAGCTCCGGTGTGATCAGCTCGCCCCACAAGGCAATTTCTCCGCCCAATACCAGTTGTTTTGCTGCATCATCCAGATTTTTAGCGAATTTTAACGGTAAGGCTGTGTTGTGTTCTAAGGCCTGAGCCTCGCCTCTGACTTGATAAGGTGCATTGCCCACCACAAACTCACCCTGAACGGTTTCAGTCAGTTGTAATCTGGCAAAAACCGGCCCCATCCAGCTATCGAAGTTAAATTCGACCATAGCTTCCTGCTGTTGCAGTTCTGTCGCTTCAATCAGCAATTTGCCGGGAAACTGCAGAAAGGCACGGGTTGAGCCTGACTTTAAGTACACCAGATACAAGTCTGCTGTAACAGCTCCGCCTCTTTTACGCTCGAATTGTACAGTCCAGTGTGACCAAGAGTGGATCTCTTTCTCCTGCGGCGCTACCACCACCTGAGGTAAGGGGTCATTGCGATAATGGTAGGCAGCGGTTTGCGGCTGATCCAAATAAAAGCCAGTAGATAAAATGGCTGGGTGACCTGCGGCTGCAGCCTGAAATAAAGACTCAGTACCACGCCAGGACTGCACTACGACTGAGTGAGGCAGGTGATCATCCAGCACTTCATCCCATCCAATCATGGTTTTTCCCAGAGGTTTTAAGTTCTGCTCCACTCTGCGATTAAAATAGGCCTGCAAAGCACCTGCATCCGGCAATTGCTGTTGCTGCATAAAAGCGCGGATATCCGGGTTTTGCAACCAGAGGTCAGGTAAGACTTCATCGCCACCTATATGCAGATAGGGATCGGGAAAGATCTGTGCTACCTCGCCAAGCAATAATGCTAAAAAGCTGTACAGCTGCGGTTTTGATGGGTCCAGCACAGCTTTATGCACGCCCCAATGCGTTTCAATGGCGAGCGGGGCTGGTGGCGCCATTAAATCAGGGTATGCCAGGCCCAAAGCTGTGGTATGGCCAGGTAAATCTATTTCCGGTACCACTCTGATACCACGTTCTTTGGCATAGAGCACCAGGCTGCGCAGTTCGGCGTGAGTGTAGTAGCCATCTTTTCCGCCTATTTGATGTAGCTTAGGGAAAATCTTTGATTCAAAGCGCCAGCCCTGATCATCGGTTAAGTGCAAATGCAGCACATTGAGTTTTACTGATGCCATCAGATCCAATTGCCGCTTTATATCCGCTAAAGGTAAAAAGCGTCTGGCGGGGTCGAGTAATAATCCGCGCCATCTAAAACGAGGTTCATCTTCAATGTTCAGATTGGGTAGCGAAAGCTCTGCTGATTGACGCTGGATCAGTTGTTGCAAGCTTTGAAGCCCCCTTATCACTCCGATGTGATGACTGGCGCTTAGGCGGATTTGGTGGCTGCTGATTTGAAGTTGATAAGCTTCCTGCTGCGAAGCTCTGGCTTTATCTGATACTAGGAGATGTATCACCAGATCTGCATCTGTTGTTGGGTCAAAATCTACAACAGTATTAATGTTATTGCGCTTGATAAATTGCTCTACCAGAGCCTTTAAACTGGTTTGCCCTTCAGGAAGCTGTACTTTGAAAGACGGACCAAACACAAAGTGGCCTTGTTTTAGCTCCAGTTGTTTTGGGTATGGCAACAAAGGCAGCGGCTGCGCTAGCACTGGCTGCAGCTGCAGCACTACCCATAGTGTCAGACCGTAGACGAGACGCATAAATCAGACTTCTTGATACTTGGTAACATAGTAATAATCAATAATTGCCGGAATGTCTATACGGGTAAGCTGCATTTGTCTGTTTAATATATGTTTAAAACTCTATGCTGGTATAAAGTAACATTTTTAATTGGGTTTGTGCTGATTCCAGTTAGCGGCTTTGTTGAAAAAGCTCAGCCAGGGTGCAAGAGGGGCCCCGGGTTTTTAACTGAGCCAGTAAAAGCTGAGCGCAGGCAAATGCGTCTGATAAGGCGTGATGTTCTGTCACTTCAGGAAGTTGATAGCGGGAAAGGCAGGCAGGTAAACTTAAGGAGTTCTGCGCAACAGGACCACCTTTAAGCTGCATTTTATACAACTCCAGTTTTAAGGTATCTACAGCTTTGAAGGCAGGAGAGCGACCAAAACAGTTCTGACAACTTTGTTTCAAAAAACTAAGCTCTAAGGCGCTGTGGTGCGACACCAGAACTGAGGTTTTTAACTCTTGCAGTAATAGAGCTAATAGTTCCGCAAGTTCTATACCCTGTTGTACCTGGTTGTTGTGTAATCCATGGATCACTGCGCTTTGTCCCACTGATGCCGGGCTTTTTACCAGCAGGTACTGTGCAGTGTTTAAATGGATTTTACTCTGTGAAATTTTGACCCAGCCTGCGCTGACAATATGGTGCTTTTTAGCGTCCAGTCCGGTAGTTTCGAAATCCAGCACCAGAAAATCTACCTGGCTGGCCAGACTCTGTTTATCAATAGGGGCGCTATTTTCGTAGTCCAGCACCAACTGGTGCACTGCCACAGGTTTTTTCAGCCAATTCCACATTTACAGTTCCCTGCAAAAACGTTGCCTGAGTATTTGTTGCTCATCGCTTATCACGGCAAAAGCGTCTTTTAATTGATGACGTTGCAATAAATTAAGCTGAGCCGGATCCAATAAATTTGACAGGTGTCGGCCACGTTGAATATCCGCAGCCTGAAGCTGCCAGCGTAAGTTTGCCAGTACGTCTAAAGAACCTTGCAGGTTTTGGTGCTGCCGCTGCGTCAACACACCACGTTGCTGCAACGCTGCCAGCCGTTCTCTGGTATTGACGGCGTGTATTCCTGCAGACAAGGCATAGACCCTCACTAAATCTGTGATCAGGCTGACACCGCGTTTTTTAAGATCTAAACCTTTACGTTGCCTGCCATCCAGTTCCAGCAAAAAGTGTTTAAAAAAACCAAGCGGAGGTTGTCGCTCTGTGGCGTTTTTGGCCAGATGAAATAAAAACAATTCGTTGTTTTTACAGCGCGCCAGCACATCTTCTTGCAGTACATTAAATAAGCCCTTGCTGCCATGAATGAGCCGCATGTCAAAGAAGATACTGCTATTTAACAGGGCTTGTGGATCTGGCGTATTGAGCCATTTTGCAAAACGGCCGGACCAGCCTTTGAGGCTTAGTCTCAGTTCCGGGTTGGAGGCCATGATATGGCCGTCACAGAGTGCCTGGCCCGATGATGCAAGGCCGTTGCAGACGATATCGGCGAGGGCTGAAAAATAATCAGCAATAGCGCCTGTTGGTTCTTTCTCAAGCAACAAGGCATTGTCTTGGTCCGCGCTTGGTAACATATCGCGTCTGGCCTGAGAGCCGAAGACCAGCCAGCTGTAGACACAGGGGGCAGGGCCTAGCTGTTGTTCTGCAATATGTAACCAACTTTGAGCCAGAGCATCCATTATGCTGGTCAATACACTGCTGACTTCGTAAGCTGGGATCTGCTGGTCAGCCAATTGCAATGCTAATTGGTTGATTTGCGGCGTGATGGCATTTAAGCCCTCAGCTTTGTGCTGACGATGGATATGGCTGATTAAATAAACCGGATGCTCCTGCTGGCTGCGGATTAAATCAGTGGTGGTTAATACGCCTATAGCTTTGTCTTGTTCCTCTACAGGCAGATGGTGAATATTGTGCTGACTCATTTGCTGAATAGCTTCAAAAGCAAAACGGTCGATGTCGATACGTTGTGGTGCCTTGGTCATCACCTGAGAGACAGTAGTCGAGGCCGGTAAATTTTTTGCAAGTACACGACTGCGTAAATCGCGGTCGGTTAAAATGCCGACTAGTTTTTCGTCTTTTTCAATCAGCAGACAAGAGACGCGTTGTTCAGTCATCAATAGGGCGGCTTGCTGTACAGTTTCAGAGCAATCAATAGATACTTTTCGTCTGGTCACTAAGTCCGCGACTTTTAAGGTTGAAGTATTTTGCTGTTGGCTGCTCTGGTACAGATGCAGGCGACGACTAAATAAGCGTTGGAAAAATAAATCAAAATTTTTGTATTGATGGCGTAACTTATCAAAACTTTCCTGGGGTAAAAAATACACCAGTCCGTCTTCCTCACATCGGATAGTGTCAGGATCAGCAAGACCGGTCAGCAGTAACTGGTAGCCATAATAATCACCGCATTGTAAGTGAGTAATGCGCTGCTGTTCTGTGTGCAAAGCGAACAAGCCGGAGCGAACTAACAACAGCTGTGGTTCGGGACGTAGCTCTTCGCCAGAGGCAAGATAGAGTACAGTAAGATCTTTGCTCAGGCTTTGAAGCACATGAACTGCTAAATCGTCAAAAGGTGGTGTTTGATGCAAAAAAGACACGACTTCCTGAACTTGCATACAAGCTTCCTACGTGGTCAAAAAACAAGGCGTGTTGCCACGCCTTATCTGGGTCTGTTGTCCTTCGATTGCTTAGTGAGCTTGTGCTTCACCTGCACCTTTTGGATAACGGATTTGTTCTACTATGTCCTGCACATCCTGTGGTACTTCTTTGGTTACTTTGCTGACGATAAAAGCCACCACAAAATTCACCAGCATGCCTACGGTACCAATACCCTCAGGAGAGATACCAAACAGCCAGTTTTCAGGTTTGTTTTCAGCCAATGGGGTGATAAAAATACCCTTGAAGTACAGGATATAGCCCACTGTGAATACCACACCTGCCAACATACCGGCGATGGCGCCTTCCTTATTCATTTTCTTGTAGAAAATACCAAGAATAATGGCTGGGAAGAAACTCGCCGCAGCTAGGCCGAAGGCAAATGCCACCACCTCCGCTACAAAGCCTGGTGGGTTAATACCTAAGTATCCAGCCACTATGATCGCCACTGCTGCAGCTAGTCGTGCCGCTAACAATTCTTGCTTATCAGTGATTTTTGGCATCAGATTTCGTTTGAGTAAATCGTGCGAAATTGAAGTTGAGATCACCAATAACAAACCTGCTGCTGTGGATAAAGCTGCTGCAATACCACCAGCGGCCACCAGGGCAATAACCCAATCTGGCAACTGAGCAATTTCAGGGTTGGCCAGCACCATGATGTCACGGTCAATAGTCATCTCGTTACGTTCATCACCTGAGTAAAACATACGACCATCGCCATTTTTATCTTCGTGCTTAATTAAACCTGTTTTTTCCCAGTTTTTGATCCAGGTTGGAGCTTCTGTTACTAAAGTACCCTGAGCGTCCGGACCATTGATGGTATCAATCATGTTGTAGCGGGCAAAAGCACCAATAGCGGGAGCTGTTGTGTACAAAATCATGATAAAAATCAAAGCCCAACCAGCAGAAATACGAGCATCTTTTACTCGTGGCACTGTGAAGAAACGAACTATAACGTGAGGTAAACCAGCGGTACCCACCATTAAAGCGGCAGTGATAGCAAAGACATCTGCTGTAGATTTAGTGCCCTCGGTATAAGCGGCGAAGCCGAGCTCCGCAGACAGTCCATCCAGCCGGTCAAGCAAATGCATGCCTGATCCATCTAGCAAAGTGGCACCTAAGCCTGTTTGTGGTAATACATGACCAGTGATCATGATGGAGATGAAAATAGCAGGCACCATATAGGCAAAAATCAGTACGCAGTACTGAGCTACCTGGGTGTAAGTAATACCTTTCATGCCACCTAAAACAGCGTAGAAAAATACCACTGCCATACCTATGATGACGCCTGTGGTGATATCAACTTCCAGGAAACGGGAAAACACCACACCTACACCACGCATTTGACCAGCCACGTAAGTGAAGGAAATTAAAATGGCACAAATAACAGCCACAGTGCGGGCCGTTTGGGAGTAATATCTGTCGCCGATAAAATCAGGCACAGTAAATTTACCAAACTTACGCAGGTAGGGGGCCAAACATAATGCCAACAGCACGTAGCCGCCTGTCCAACCCATTAAATACACTGAGCCGTCATAACCCATAAAAGAAATTAAGCCAGCCATTGAGATAAAGGACGCGGCCGACATCCAGTCCGCTGCAGTGGCCATACCATTGGCTAAAGGCGATACGCCGCCACCTGCGACATAAAACTCCTGAGTTGAGCCAGCTCGGGCCCAAATTGCAATGCCGATATACAACGCAAAGGTTGCACCGACAATAATGTAGGTTAACGTTTGTAAATCCATCATCTACCCCTTAGTCTTCGTGGACGTCGTATTTACGATCAAGCGCATTCATCTTGATAACGTAAACAAAGATCAGCAGAACGAAGGTGTAGATAGAGCCTTGTTGCGCGAACCAGAATCCGAGCTTAAAGCCAAAAAACTGCACCATATTTAATTGATCTACAAATAAAATCCCCGCTGCGAAGGATACTGCAAACCAGACCGCCAGCAGTTTGAGCATTAGCGAGATGTTCTCCCGCCAATAAGCTTTGGCTAATTCATTGCTTTGAAATGCCATAGTTGTCTTCCTCTTGTTGTTTTTTGTGGTTGTTATAGAAATTCTGTTGACTTGCATTCTTAATCTAGCAGCAGGTGCAGGAAGTGATAGCCCGACTTTAGTCGAAGCCCAAAACACAGATCATTGACTTTCTGGCGCTTTCTGCCAAAAGTAACCACTGAAATAAAAGGGGAGTGTGCTTTGTCAGCCTGGATTATTGCCTTACTGGCCTTGTTGTATGTGGGTTTACTGTTTTTTATTGCTAACTGGGGCGAGCGCCATGCCGGTGATCATCTACTACGAAAGTATGGTGGCTTACTCTACAGTCTGGCCTTAGCTGTGTATTGTACGTCCTGGACTTATTATGGCGCTGTCGGAACTGCAGTCACGCAAGGCTGGGATTATATTCCGATTTATCTCGGGCCTATTCTGGTCTTCTTATTTGCACAACCCTTTTTGTTTAAGTTGTTATACGTTGCAAAAAAACAGAACGTTGCTTCTATTACCGACTTTATTAGTGCCCGTTACGGCAAGCGCAAAAATATCGCCCTAGTCACGGCTCTGTTGTGCCTGGTCGTAGTGATCCCTTATATAGCATTGCAACTGAAAGCTGTGGCTAGTTCATATCAGGTCCTGCTTGGGCATGATTTATCTGACGAATCCCTGCCCTGGTGGCAGGACACGGCCTGGTTTAGCGCTATGGCGATGACTGTCTTTGCCATTTTGTTTGGTACCAGAAAAGTGCAGTTGACAGAACAAAACCGCGGAGTGATGGTCGCCATAGCGTTTGAATCTGTGGTAAAGCTATTTGCGTTGCTCTGCCTTGCCTTGATGGCTTATTTGTTCTTATTGCCAGAGAAGGTTGGCCTGATCCAATTTGTCGATCATGCCAGTCATTTGCAATACACCACTGAACACAGCAGCTGGTTTTCTTTTTTAATAAAAACAGTGTTGGCAATGACAGCTCTTTTTTTGTTACCCCGTCAGTTCCATGTCGCTTTTGTAGAGAACGTAGATCATCGGCATCTGCGCCATGCCAAACGTTGGTATAGCAGTTATTTGCTGTTGGTGACCTTGGTGGTGATCCCAATTGCTTTGGCGGGAATGCATTTATTTCCGGGACAAGAGCATCTCGCTGATAGTTTTGTGCTGTTGATCCCGGAAAAGTCCGGCTGGCACACCTTAAGTGTTCTGGTGTTTATTGGTGGTTTCTCCGCCGCCACTTCAATGATCATTATCTCAACTCTCGCCTTGAGCACCATGATCAGCAATGACGTGGTCATGCCTACTATTTTGCGCCGACCTGGTCATGGCCAACGTATTAAAGACTACAGCGGACTGATTCTGTTAGTACGCCGCACCATGATTATTACTGTGATGCTGTTGTCATACGGCTACTATGCTTTGTTTGCCCGTAATTATGAGCTGGCTGAGACGGGCTTATTGGCCTTCGCATTGGCTATTCAATTAGCCCCTGCCGTGGTTGGCGGTTTGTACTGGCGCCATGGCAATGCTTTTGGCGTTTATGCAGGTTTAGCCGTAGGTTTTACCTTGTGGTTTTTCTGTTTAATGGTACCTCAGTTGGCTGCTGTAGGTGTGCTTGAGCCGAACCTGTTGCAGCACGGCTTATTTGGTATTGAGCTGCTCAAGCCCACCTCCTTGTTTGGGGTGCAACTGGATACGTTAAGCCATGGAGTGGTGTGGTCTTTAGGGCTCAATCTGTTCTGTTATCTGACGTTTTCCTTACTAGTAAAAGTGAATTTAAAAGACCGTCTGCAAGCAGCTGCTTTTGTCAAACCTACCTTGCCATTGGAACATAAAGAAGCACCAGTGAAGAGGGGAAGAGTCAGACGTACCGACATCACTATGCTATTGGAGCGTTTTATCGGTGCGCAGCGTTGCAGTGAAGCTATGGCCGATTTTCAACGTCGTTTCCCTGACTCAGATATGCAGGATGGCTTTGCCGGACCGGAGCTTATTGCTTTTGTCGAGCGTGAGCTTGCTGGCGTAATAGGCGCCGCTTCGGCTTTGGCTGTGGTCAGTGCCGCAACGGAAGGACGGCAACTCGAGCTTGAGGATGTGGTCACTTTATTCGACGACACGACACAGGCCATCCAATTTTCCCGTAAGATTTTGTTTTCTACACTTGAGCATTTAAGTCAGGGCGTGAGTGTAGTCGACAGAGAACTAAAGCTGGTTGCCTGGAACAAATCTTACCTGCAGATGTTCGACTATCCGGATGGAATGATCCGGATTGGCCGGCCTGTGGGTGATATTGTGCGCTTTAATGCTGAACGTGGCTTGTTTGGGGAGGGGGCTCCCGAGGAGCATGTGGCCAAGCGTATTGCGCATATGCAAAATGGCACCTCTCATGTGTTCCAGCGGGTCAGGCCTGACGGCACTGTGATAGAAATGCGCGGTAATCCTATTCCTGGTGGCGGTTTTGTTACCAGCTTCACCGATATCACTGAACATGTGCAGGCTGTGCAGCAACTGGCTGAAGCTAAGCAGCATCTGGAGCAACGGGTGCAAAAAAGAACAGAGCGCATTAGTGAGATGAATCAGGAATTGGTAGAAGAAGTGGCAAGGCGCAGTGCGACTGAGCTTCAGCTATTGCAGGCCAAAGCTGAAGCTGAGGCGGCGAATGCGTCAAAAACGCGTTTTCTGGCGCTGGCCAGCCACGATATATTGCAACCACTGAACGCTGCCCGATTGTTTACTGCGGCCTTGCAGGATCAGATATCGGAATCAAACCAGCAAAAAGTTATCCATCAATTGGATAATTCGCTTAAAGCGACAGAAGAGTTAATTGCAACGCTACTCGACATAGCCAGATTGGATGAAGGACGTCTACTGCCTAAAACTCAGACTCTTTCACTTAGTACTATTTTGCAGCCACTGACAGATGAATTCAGTTGGTTAGCCGAGCAAAAACAACTCAGATTACGCACTCACTTTAGTGATTGGCAGGTGCAAACTGATGGCACTTATTTAAGACGTATTTTGCAAAATATTTTAAGCAACGCTATCAAATACACGCCATCTGGACAGGTTTTGGTGTCTTGCCGAAAAAGAGGGCAGCAGCTACTGGTGCAAATTTGGGATACAGGCCCTGGTATTGCTGAACATGAGCTCAAGCGTATTTTTGATGATTTTTATCGGGTAGACAGCACGGCCAGAGGTCAGCAAGGTGTGGGCCTTGGTTTGGCTGTGGTACAGCGTATGGCAAAATTGTTAGCCCTGCAGTTGGACGTGTCTTCAGTCGTAGGAAAAGGAACTGTGTTTAGCTTGTATCTTCCTTTGGCCTCAGAGCAAGCAGTTGCGGAAGAAAAAGCGTCGATTGAAGTACAAGATGCGCTACTCCCTCAGTGGCAGGTATTGTGCGTTGACGACGATAGTTCCAATCTGTCGGCTTTGACACTATTACTGGAGCAGTGGCGGCTTGGTGAAGTGAAGAGTTATGTTCACGCCGAGCAATTGTTAAACGAAGCGGCCACCTTAAGTAAACCTGATTTACTTATCATGGATTTCCAGCTTGGGCAGGGTTTAAATGGTTTGGAGCTGTATCAGGAGCTACAACAGCAGTGGGGCAATGTGCCTGGGATTTTAGTCTCAGCTGCACCTGACCCCGACCTGGCTCAGCGCGCCAAAGCTGCAGGATTGCTGTTTTTAGCTAAACCTATTAAACCAGCAGCACTAAGGGCTGGTATTAATCATTTAAAAAGCAGAGCTTTGTAAGTTATAGTCTGTGCCTTGGTAAGGTTTAAGTAAACCAAAGATACATTCAGCAAGGGAGTGGGCATGTTAGCCAAGTTGGAAGAGCGATTTTTTTTGATCATGTTGGTGGTTGTCACCCTGGCCTTTGGTTTTGTACTGGAACCTTTTTGGGGGTGCATATTTTGGGCCTGTGCCATCACAGTTATTTTTTATCCGGTGCAAAGCCGGATCCTGCATATCATAGGTGATAAGCCAAACAGGGCGGCGTTACTGACACTTTTGCTTTGTGTTTTGGTGGTGATATTACCCGTGCTGGCCATAGGCGCTGCTTTTATTCAGGAAGGTATAGCGTTTTACGCCAAGATAGAACAAGGCGAAATCAGTCCTGATGGTTTTATCGAAGCCATACGCCAGGCTTTCCCTGTGGTGACAGAGTTTTTAGCCAGGTTTGGTATTGAAACCGATGGCCTGAAAGAAAAAATATCCTCTGGTGCCGTTGAAGCCAGCCGCTTGCTGGCAAAAGAGGCGCTGTCTATAGGGCAAAACACTTTTGGTTTTATCTTAAGCTTGTGTTTGATGTTGTATCTGACGTTTTTCTTATTGCGTGAGGGCCCTCATTTAGTGGAACTGCTGGTCAAGGCTTTACCATTGGGCGATAAACGTGAACGTCTGCTATTTGCAAAATTTGCAGAAGTCACCCGAGCAACGGTCAAAGGCAACTTAGTGGTTGCAGTGGTTCAGGGTGCTTTAGGCGGACTTATTTTCTGGCTATTAGGTTTACCTGCTCCTATTTTATGGGGCGTAGTGATGGCATTTTTATCCTTATTACCTGCAGTAGGCGCGGCCTTAGTATGGCTGCCTGTGTCCTTGTACTGGTATGCCACTGGAGACTGGGTGATAGCTACCATTTTGGTCGCCTATGGCGCTTTAGTAATTGGCTTGGCTGACAACATACTGCGCCCATTGCTGGTAGGTCGAGACACAAAACTGCCCGACTATCTGGTGTTGTTTTCGACTCTGGGCGGCATTACATTGATGGGGATAAATGGATTCGTGTTAGGGCCTATGGTCGCCGCGCTGTTTTTAGTGTTCTGGCAGATTTTTATCGATGAATTTCAGCAAAGTACTAAGCCTGAGTAACCAGGCTTAGGTTTTATACTATTTATTGTGCGACCAGCGTCTTATCAGCCGGAGCTTCAAGTTGTAAACGCTGAGCTTGAATAACAACCTGGGTTCTGTTGGTCACTCCCAGTTTTCTGAATATGGCGGTTATGTGAGCTTTGACTGTAGCCTCAGAGATATGTAAGTCATAGGCGATCTGTTTATTCAACCAACCTTCAGTTAAATAAAACAACACTTTGTATTGCTGTGGCGTGAGCTCTGCTACTTTGCTGGCAAGATCTAAATCAGGTTGGTGCTGTTGTTGATTGATCACCTGACTGCGTAGTGCTGGAGGTACCCAAAGCTCTCCGTCCATCACTGCACTCAAGGCTTTACCAATTTCAGCCGGATGGGCAGATTTGGGGATAAAAGCTGAAGCGCCAAAGGCCATCACTCTTTTAATCACATCCAGATCATCACTGGCCGAAATCACCACTATGGGCAAAAAAGGGTATTGTTTACGCAGCTGTATTAATCCAAGAAAACCGCAGTTTCCCGGCATGTGTAAATCCAGCAACAGCAGATCTGCATCAGAGTGCTCCTGCAATGCTTCACAGGTTGCTTCAAAACTGTCAGTTTCTATGGTGGCTTTAGTGACAAAGGTATTACTGATCGCATGGATCAGTGCATTTCTAAATAATGGATGGTCGTCTGCGACAATTAACTTTGCCATATAAACTCCTAACCCAGCTACCGCAATAAAAGCGGAAGCTGGGTTTAGCTAAAGTGTTGCTGCTATTAATTGAACATTAGCAACTTATTGTCAACAGCTTAACGGTTTAATCTGTTTTGAATCAAGTTTTCAACCACAGAAGGGTCCGCTAGGGTAGAGATATCACCTAACTGATCATATTCATTGGCTGCTATTTTTCGCAGGATCCGGCGCATAATTTTACCTGAACGGGTCTTAGGTAAACTTGGAGTCCATTGAATAATATCAGGTGCAGCTATTGGCGAGATCTCACGACGCACCCAATCACGAACAGCTTTTGTCAGTTCATCACTGGGTTCCACGCCAACACGAGGCGCAACAAAGACATAAATACCCTGTCCTTTAATGTCATGCGGATAACCAACCACAGCAGCTTCTGCTATCGCGTCATGGGCGACCAGACAACTTTCAATTTCAGCTGTGCCCAAACGATGGCCTGAGATATTCAGTACGTCATCCACCCGGCCTGTCAGCCAGTAATAACCGTCCTCATCCCGCTTAGCGCCATCACCGGTAAAGTACATGCCTTTATACGTGCTGAAATAGGTTTGCTCAAAGCGTTCATGATCACCAAAAACAGTACGCATTTGGCCAGGCCAGCTATCCAGAATCACTAAATTACCTTCAGCTACACCATCAACCAGTTCACCCTCGTTCGTTACAATAGCGGGTTTAACACCAAAAAATGGTCGTGTTGCTGAGCCGGGCTTTAAAGCTGTGGCACCAGGTAATGGCGTGATCAAGATACCGCCAGTCTCAGTTTGCCACCAGGTATCCACTATAGGGCATTGGCCTTTGCCGTAATTTTCGTGATACCAATTCCAGGCTTCAGGGTTAATAGGTTCACCGACGCTGCCTAATAAGGTCAGTGACGACAAGTCGGCACCGTCAACAGCCACAGTGCCATGTGCCATTAAAGCGCGGATAGCAGTGGGGGCTGTGTAAAGAATATTTACTTTGTACTTATCCACAACCTGAGCAATACGTTTGACGCTCGGATAAGTGGGGACACCTTCAAACAAAATACTGGTTGCGCCATTGGCTAATGGCCCATACACAATATAAGTGTGGCCTGTTACCCAGCCTATATCAGCAGCACACCAATATACGTCGTCTTCTTTATAGTCGAACACATATTGATGGGTCATTGATGCCCATACCATGTAGCCACCAGTAGTATGTAAAACACCCTTAGGCTTGCCTGTGGAACCCGAGGTATAAAGGATAAACAATGGATCCTCGGCGTTCATCACTTCTGGCTCACAATGTTTTGGTTCTTTGGCCAGTATTTCGTGATACCAGAGATCGCGGCCCTGATGGAAATCGATGTTTTCGCCTACATGTTTAACAACAATCACATGCTTGGCAGGGTTTTCGTCCCCTAAATGAGCCAAAGCCTGATCTGTGTTGTCTTTTAAATAAGTCAAACGGCTGCCACGAGCTGCCTGATCGGAAGTAATGACAAGTTTTGAATCACAATCCTGAATACGGCTGCCCAGAGCGTCAGGTGAAAAACCTGCGAATACAACTGAGTGTATTGCTCCTATGCGAGCACAAGCTAAAAGTGATACTACAGCAGCGGGGATCATAGGTAAGTAAATGGTGACTCTATCACCTTTGCCAACGCCCAGCGTCCGCATGGCATTGGCCAACTGACAAACCTCGTCGTAGAGTTCCTGGTAGGTTACGGCCTTTTGTACACCTGGCTCATCACCTTCCCAATAATAAGCGACATGATTGGCTTTTGCTGGCAGATGACGGTCCAGGCAGTTGTAGCTTGCATTTAAGCTACCATCGCTAAACCAATTCACATGAACATTACCTAAATCGAAACTGGTGTCTTTCACCTTAGTAAAAGGAGTGAACCAACTGATACGTTTGCCATGTTCTGCCCAAAACTGGTCAGGATGCTGCACTGACTCTTCATACATGGCCAGATACTGCTCGTTGGTTACCAAAGTACTTGCCTTGGTATGCTCTGGTACTGGATAAAGCTGGGCGTGACTCATGTTTACTATTCCCCTGTCTTATGTAGGCTCGATGGCTTCATTTACTGGCGACCACCATCTGTTATGACTATGTTCGTTCTACCTTATTTCAGGCGACGAACAACATTAGACATTAGTCTAGCCAAATCCGTGGCTGGCGTCTGTGATGAACATGAAGAATAGCTATCTGCGACTAAAGGCTAATTGTCGCTTCGCCAAAAGCGAACCAAAGTTGAGTGGTGGTACAGACAATAACAACATTTTAACTTGGACCAGGAGAAAACAATGCTGACGAAAAAACCTCTTGCCAGCTTAGTGGCTTTAGCCGTTGCAGGACTGAGCAGCCAGGCTCAGGCTGCTGTCACCTTCGGTGATACTGAATTGACCTACGGCGGTTACATCAAATTAGATACCATGTGGACCGATACCTCAGATGGTCAGATAGCTACAGGTATAGGCCGTGAATTTTACGTACCTAGCCTGACCCCTGTTGGCGGAAAAGGTGAATCTGCAACCTTTGACGCTCATGCCCGTCAATCGCGCTTCTTCTTTAAAACAGCAACGTCGCTTGATAATGGCAAAAAAATAAACGGAACTCTGGAGTTTGACATGATGGCTACGCCTGATGGTGACCAACGCGTCACCAACGGCTACAGCCCGGAAATACGCCATGCGTTCTTAACCTACGATAACTGGTTGATGGGGCAAACCTGGTCCACCTTTATGGATGTTGCATCTTTGCCTGACAGCCTTGATTTTATAGGTAACACAGACGGTGCAATTTTCGTTCGACAAGCACAGGTGCGTTATACCAATGGTGGCTGGCAAGTGGCGTTGGAAAACCCGGAAACCACAGTGACTCCGAACACTGGCGGTGCCCGTATCGTAACTGATGACAACTCTGTGCCTGATGTAGTAGTCAAATACAACCATGTCGCACCTTGGGGTTCCTTGGCTTTTGCTGTGATGGCGCGACAACTTGCTATTGGTTCTGCTACTCTGGATGACAAAACAAATGGTTATGCCGCATCTTTTTCCGGTAAATACAATATCTCAGCGACAGACGATATTCGTTTTACTGTAAATAGCGGTGAAGGTATTGGTCGTTATATTGGTTTGAACGCCACAAACGATGCGGTACTTGATGCGACAGGTCAGCTTGAAGCTATTCAGGCGACAGGCTATGCACTGGCCTATAAACATAGCTGGGATAACAAATGGCGCTCTAGCTTCATCTATTCCGCTTTGGATATAGATAATGATGCAAAGCTTACCGGGTTAGCTGTGACTGATAGCACTAGTAGTTATGCGGTAAACCTGATTTATCAGGCAGCCAGTAAACTGATGTTTGGTGTTGAAGTTCGCCATGCCACTCGAGAGATATTGTCTGGAGCTGAAGGTGATTTAAACCGCGTTCAGTTCAGTGCCAAGTACGACTTCTGATCAATAGCTTATAGAAGAAGCTGGCGGCTCTTGTCGTCAGCTGTTTTTATAAAGCAATACATCCAAAAATCAAAACCTCTCGTAGAGTATTTAAACAAATACCTTAAGGGGGTTTTTATGCACAGAGTTGAACATTTAAATCGTCAAGACGTGGTAATCAACGAACTGGTGATCCATTCAGTTGAAATGGGTATTTACCTGGCTCAGGTGAACTACGACGACCGAGTTGCATTTCTGGTTGACGCAGACAACAGGCCTCAGCGCTTTTTAAGCGTGGAGCAGGTGAAGCAGTCTCTGGCTGAAGCTACTATCAAAAGCGCCTATTTACAGCATCAATCTGCTTACGACGAGATGATTGGTGGGCCAGACAAAGCCGACAACAGCCTGCGTATCCCTGTTTAAGGGAGGAAAAGACTCTTTTTTGCCCGTTTTGCTTTATTTCTGAGCGAACGATCGCGAATATCATCAAATTGTCATTTTAGGGGTTGTGCAAGATTAAAAACTCCCTATAATGCGCGCCATGCCAACGGGGTGATGCGAAAGCAGCTCTGAAGTGGTTTTGAAGTGAAGTGAAAAATGATGCAAAACATCGCTTGACACGGAGTTGAAAATCACTAAAATGGCCGCCTCGCAACGCGGTGGAGTCGAAAGGCTCAAAAGTGAAGCGAAGCAAGTTGAGTGGGTGAGTTTGATAAATAATTTCAAAACGCTGGCTTGACACAAATTCTGGGAAGTGTAAGATACGCCTCCCGCTGAACAAGGTCTTAACCGGTTCAGCACCGCTCTTTAACAATAAGCAATCAATCATCTGTGTGGGCACTCACGGTTTAGATTCTGCAGCGAGCAATCGCACAAAGAATATATATCAGTGAAGTGACTTATACAGAAATCTGTTCGAAAGAGCAGACGTTTTAAGTCAGTGATACTGAGCAGCCACTTTGGTGGCAATTAAACTTTAATTGAAGAGTTTGATCATGGCTCAGATTGAAC
>Ga0247725_1000105_pt1 | contig 108393 bp, 99 predicted proteins | sample OKSTACKMCFT3sol_FD_183021 | JGI IMG/M metagenome (GOLD analysis project Ga0247725, IMG submission 183021) | Subsurface sediment microbial communities from gas well in Oklahoma, United States - OK STACK MC-FT3-sol | ecosystem: Environmental > Terrestrial > Deep subsurface > Rock core/Sediment...
TTAAGTGAAAGGTTATCAAGTAAATCTTGTCTTGAAATTCCCACCAAAAGCATGCAAAGTTCTTAACAAATAATAAACAGAATAGCCGGGGTAGAAATGCAGTGCGCGCAGCAGGTTTTTCTACAGGCTCGTTAGCAGGAAAAGGTTCAAACGTGAGAATTTCAATAATACCCGAAGACGGATGGGCCAATTTTGAAAGCTCTAAGAGCATTGAAAAGCTTATATGCGAAACCCTGAAATGCCGAGATATCGGCGGTGCATGGGAATATCACAGCTTTACAAGTAACAGTTCTTTTTGGAGCAACGGGGGCTTCAGTTTAGCTTTGCAATTTGAAGATGATGAATGTAAGAAGGTGCAAAATATTGAAATGGTAAATCCAGCTCCGCAAAGCGCAGAGTTAAATCAACTCGTTGAATTATTTGAAACGCAATATGGCCTTATCAGCAATCGCTGCTAACAATCGCCAGCACAACGCGCCGTCGGCGCTCGACTAGCAACAAGTTGCTCGCGTGTGTGGCAGGCGTTAAGTACTCAGAGGTTTTAGTGATATCGAGCTATCAGGAGTACAAAGTCACCTTAGAAGAGCTTCACTCATTACTCAAGCAGTATGATGAAAAGCATTGGGCAGACTACTTTAAGCAATCATTGAATTTACTTTACCAAGGGAAGCCGCAGAAAAGTATTGCACACTCACTTTCAGCTTACGGCGGAATGGGGAGTTTCAATGATTCTTTGTTTTTTACGGGAGCGTCTCAAAATGAATCAGAGCGAGGCTTCATCTTGAGAAGCCAGCTTTGGGTCATCTGTAAAAATAAAAACAGCATCATAAAGCGGTTATTGGAATGGTAGTACTTAACAAACGCCTTAAACATAGCGCACTGCGTGCGCCAGACTCGCAACAAGTTGCTCGCTGTTTAGGCGGGCGTTAGCGGTACAGGATGGTAATGGAGCTACGGATGGAATGTATCGTAATTGAACCTACACTTTCTGAGGGTGAAACAATCGAAGTTATTCACATCAACTTCGACATTGAGACTTTAATTGTTACTGTACGGATAGACGCAGATAAGTACGATATAGTGTTTGATGCTCCCTGCGGTTATCGCGTGCTAGATGAAGGTGATTTACTTGAGTTTTGGCCATCATGTTCATCTTTTAATGGTTGGCTGTATGAAATCAAAAGTGGTGGTTGGCTCGAGCAAGAAAAACGACGTTCAGGTTTCGTTTCATCTGGAAATGCTCAGTTAAAAGAGTATTTTGTCATAGGTTTTAATTATTGTGTCAGTGTGTTGGCATGGGAGCAGCCGGATGTCAGTGAAAGTATCCGCTAACAATCGCCATCAAAAACGCGCCCGTTGGGCGCTCGACTCGCAACACGTTGCTCGCGTTTGTGGCGGGCGTTATGTACTAGGGAGCCAAAGTGTATAAATTCTGGTTTATTGCAATTTTTGTCATGTTCAGTGGCGAAACACTCGCATGCAGTTGTAGCAGTTATAACATTGAGGAAAGCTACAACAAATATTCTTACGTATTTGTTGGCACTGTTGAAGGAATTGAAACAGTTGAAAGAAGGGACCCTGATTCATGGTTTAGTTACTACGAGTTGAAGCAAGTGACGATAAAACTGGATAAGGCTTACAAAAGAAACTACGACAAAAAAATAGTAGTTACAACTCGGCCTGGCAATAGCGCCTGCGGCTTCCCTTTCAAATTAAATGTGCAATACGCTTTGTTTGCTTATCAAGATGAAAAAGATTTAGCCGTAAGCTCCTGCGGTCCAACTATTCACACAGAAAAACGCGAGGAGTATTACGAGAAAGAGAGGTTAACAGTATTAAACTTTTTAGCTCGGCAAAATGGCACATAACAAGCGCCAGCACATTTCGCCTGCGGCGCTGGACTCGCAACAAGTTGCTCGTCTGTGTGGCGATCGTTAGTGTGAACGAATGAAGATCTTAATTATCTTGCTGGCCTTTTTAATGATGCAAGGCTGTAATGAAGGAGATAGCAAATTGCTACCAAATGGAGTTGATGTTAAAGAAGCCCTTCTAAGTTTCAAATCACAGAGAAAGTTTGTCGAGGATTTAACTGAATTTTATCCTGGTGCGCCAGATGAACAAACTAGAATTCAGGCAGAGATCATCATAAATGCTGCTGTAGATAAACTTATGGTCTCAGAAGAAAATAACTTAAGTGAAAGAAAATTTTGGGACATTCTAGAAATAGCTGCATTACAACTTAAAACAATGGATTCAGAAGAGATGGATCAAGGTTTATTTTACATGGAAAAATTAATGGATATTTATGGGATTGAATCTTCTGAAGGCAGGCTAAATGAGTGGCGTTATGGTTTTGATCCAAGTACACACTAACAAGTTACTTAATTTCGTTCCGGCCATAAAAAACATGGCCTCCTCGGTACTGCCTGCGCTGCGGCAGTCCATTAGTAAATAATTGAGTTGAAATGGAAGTTATGGCACGTAACTATATGATTTTACTTCTTTTGTCCGTCCTTTTGACGTTAGCTGGCATATATTTGATATATAAATACAGTCATAGAGAAGATTTATCATATTATGTTGGGGGAGTGCTTCTTATTGGCTCTATGGGTTTAACCCATTTCATAGAAAGGTATTGCCGCTATAAAAATTTAAAAGTTAGTGAGCACCGCGCTTTTTGGCCGTTCCTTTGGCTGTTTGTTTATATTCCTGCTTTTTTCTTAGCTAGTGAACTTAACTACCAAAGAAATGAAGAACTAATGAAACAAGAAGTGTTTCAAGTGAGAGCACAAGTCGTAGATATCTATCAAAGTAAGGGGCGAAGTACTCATACTTGGTATTACGTATACGTTTATAACGTTAATGATATGAATTATAGAGATAAAGGGATGCTTGAATATAATCCTGTCAAAATAGGTCAAGAGTTAGAGTTGGTCGTTTCCTCTAATGATCATAGTGTTCATAGAGAGGCGAAGTTTTTCAACTTAACAAGGTAATTAAACCAAGGATACAAAACAGTAGGTATGTGCTCCTTCGTCGCCAATTGTAGCCTGCTATTTTGTGCCGTTTATTACGGCGTTATCCCTTTCGGAAAATTGAAGCTCGTGCGTAAAACTAAATTCGATGTTCATTTTGAAATATGCCGGAGGTTGGTCGCGGAACTGTCATGTCTAGGAAACAAAGAGTTGCAACCCTTAATAGATAGTTTTTCAAATTCTATTGATCAAATTAGCGTTTGGGTAGCAAACAATAAGTTTCCTGCTCCTAAATCGGTAATAGGTACAGGACTCGAACAAGGGGTAAACGAGTTGCCCATGTTCTTCGAGGAAATGGAACCAAGCCTCCGTGCAACCGCGTTTCAAACTTACTACAGCGTACTAAATGCGATAGTACCAGACTACCAGGAAAAGCTTAGCAATAGAGTTCAGCGCATTATCAAGCGCGGTAAAATAAAATCGGAAAGCGAGTTTTACCTGCTGCGTAACCGTCTAGATCAAATCGAAGGTAGTGGCGTAAACGAAGAGTTTTTAGTATCTGCAATATTGGGGGGATATGAAGCTGAGGCATAACAAACAAATTATGACGCCCGCCAGGGCGGGCCGGGACGCAAACTCGCGTGCGGCTTCGCCATTTTCGCACACGTGTTCGCGCCCCATATTTGGGCGTTAATGTCCGTTATTCGCTCATAGCTGAAGATTAATAAACTGGATGACTGCTGAAACTGTTGGTTACGTGAAAGTGCAACGGGGTGGTAAGCAGCCAGTGATCGTGGTGGTTGATTGGAGTTACATGTTACACACAAGTTGACCAAGAAAAATTCCGGCATCAGGAAGGTGTTTGCAAGGACGGGCAGAAAAACAGATAGCAGAGCTTAAGTTTGAGTTCAGTATGAGCTGCTAGCTTTAAAGCATATTGTGGCATGTAGTCGCAATCATCGTCTTTAACAAGGAAATTGAAATGATGCCCACACCAACTATTTCTTCAGGTCCGCTTGTTGTCGCTTTATGTCTGGCCGCCCTGGCCGCAGCAACTCCTTCGCTGGCTCAGACGCAGGCCAGCTGTAGTGCATTAAAAGGTTGTGAACAGAAATTCTGTGAAATGGAAGTTCAACTCAATATGGCAAAGCAAACTGGCGACAACAATAAGCTTGCCGGTTTACAAATGGCGCTGGATAACGCCAGAACAAATTGCAGTGACAATAGATTAAAAGAGGGATTGACGGAGAAACTGGCTGACGCCAATAAAGAGTTGGTGAAGTATCAGGCTGATTTACAGCAGGCAGAGCTGGACGGTAAAAAAGACAAAGTAGTGAAATACCGGAAAAAGCTGGAGGAAACCAGCAGTGAGATCAACAGATTAAAAGCTCAGCTGAGCCAGATAGAACAACTGCCTCAGTGAGCTTCGTATTTCGCTCTCTCGCACTATAGAGCACAACATTCAGAGGTTATTTGGCCTGAATGTTGTGCAGCGCCTTTAGTTCGCCTGTCTGCATATTCAGCATAAAATCAGCATTAGGCTGACCTCGCAAGAAGCCATCAATGATGTGAAACAAAGCCGAAAACTGGTACTGGCTGTACTGTGTCAGAGTCCAGCTTTGCCAATCCTGAACTTTTGCTGCTGTGGCCGGTTGCTGCCAGACTGACGTAAAAAAGCCATATTGTTTCAGGCGCTGTGCAGTAATGTCAGGCAGAGCCAGTTCGCCTGCGTTTTGCAGCCTGTAAAAGTCGAAGACTAAATCAAAACCTGTCCAGCTGGCTAAATCCTCCAGGCGTAACCCTGCAGCTGAGGTTTGAGCTATAGCCTTTGTTCTGGCCTGCTGCCATTCAGGGCTTTGGCTCAGTTGCTGCAAGAGCTCAGGGGTAAACTCTTTGAGCTTGACGTCGCTGTTTAACTGAGAAAGCACCAGCATTTGCTCAGCATTTAAAGCAAGCAACAAGTGCCGCAGTTCGTCCGGCCAGTCTTTGGGTAAGAAGCGTAAACGGGTTAGCTCGCGTAAGTGGCCATTAGCAAATTCCCGATAGTTTTTGGCCTGCAAAATACGGGCATCCCATAACGGCAACTGGTCTTGCTTCAGTTGCTGCCATTCCTTTTGATAATGCTCGAACAGCTGATCAAAGCCCGGTACCTGCTCCAGCACTATGGTTTGAACCTTCACTTGATCTTTGCTTGTCAGCGTCAGTAATTTATAGGCTGGCACATAAGCGGCTAAAGAGGGCGCCTGAATATTAACCAGACTATTGCCGTTGTCTGAATGAACGACGGCGGTATTATTCAGATGCATATGGCCACCAATATGCAGCTTGACTCCTAAGTCGGCTAAGCTGTGGCTGATTTGTTGGTGTGGGCTGCGTGACAATTGTCCACGCTCTTCACCTAATAAAGCAGCAATAGGTTGGGTTTGGCCCTGATAAAACTCGATCATCGGATAATGGCTAAAAGTGATAAGGGTTTTACCCTGAACTTTGGCCCGCTCTGCCACTTGCTTCACCCAGGCCATCACTTGCGGCTTGTAGTCAAACATAGCGTTGTAACCAGCATTGCCTGAGCCTTCAAAGTCCGCGGCTTGATTGGCTTTGCCTGTGCTTGTGTTGGGTGAGGAGGCTTTAGGTTTATAAACATTGGCATCTATGGCCAATAACCATAGTCCTTGCACTGGTTCCACCAGATAACTGGCGTCAGGAATAATATGACAATTGCTGTAGCCTGGTTTTTTATAAGCGCCGCCGGCACCTTGCTGACAAATTTCAAACTGACGTTGAGTTAAATCAGACTGGGCCAAAGCTTCGCTGTAGTTGTATTGAGCCTGAGCGTAGTTGCTGTAGGGTGTTTCCCAATACAAATCTTCGGCTTTGGGGTAAAAACCAAAATCGGCAAGTTCGGCTGTTAATTCTGCGTACCCCAGCTCTTTTACTTCTTCGGTGCAAACCACTGCTTTATCTGAGCTGGTGCAAGGCTCTGAACCCGGACTAAAGATAGCCAGAGGTCGACCATCTGTTCCTAAGTAGTCGGGTTTGCCGGCCGGCTGTGCATAAGGCCGTACCGGGTCGTGATTGCCCAACGTCAGTAAAAACTTCAGGCCATAAGTGGCGCTGTAGTGCTGCAAAAGCTGTTTTAAACCACGGATATGTACTGTCTGACCATCGTCACTAAAGTCACCGGGCAGCACCACCAGTTTGACCTTGCGACGTACCAAATCATCTAAAGCTGCGCGTAGCGCAAAGTTGTTTTCGTTAAAAAGCCGGGTGGATTGCAGCTGAGCGGCCATAGTGCGGATAGTGGCCGCTTTGCCTGTGCTTTTACTTGTAAGGCCTTTAAAGCTGTCATCAGAAAATTGTGCATAGACATCGTGAAAGTGTACGTCTGGTAAAAAGGCGATTTGAAGCGGCTGGCTTGGTTTGGCAGCTAATGCAGGCAGACAGAATAAAGCCAATACAGTGCCAAAGAAATGAGTTTTCATCAGTAAAGCTGTCCTTGTAATCCGAATAAAAAAAGCCACAGGGATACTGTGGCCTTACTAAGTTTTATCACTTAAACAATCTGAAGAACAGGATTAGAAATCTGCACGCAGACCTAAACTTACACGTCTGCCAGAAAACTCATACATCACAGGGAAAGCTGGGTTCATGGTGTAACCTGAGGTTTCTTCGTCTGTCATATTGATGCCTTTTAAGCTCAGCTTGACGTTGTCAGTCAATTGGTAGCCTAAGGCGATATCCGTTTGACCGTAGGCGTCACGGTAAACCGGGTACATATTCAGGTGAATGTACTCTACGTACTTGTCTTTGTAGTTGTAAGACACACGAGCATCAAAGCTATCGTTTTCGTAGTACAGCGTAAAGTTGTAAGTTTTGTCTGCTAAACCTTCAGGTGGGGTTGGAATATCTAAATCCGACGCACCTGTTAAGGTATTGTCCAGCATGGTGTAGTTAGCATTAATACCAAAACCGTCCAGTGATTCGCTCAGCATAGTCAGAGGTAACTGGGCTATTAATTCCAGACCTGTAACTTTGTAAGAACCTTCAGCATTGACCGGTTGGAATACTTCAAAGTCGTAATAACCATCCAGTGAGCCGTCTGCATTGCGCTTTTCTACATCTTTCACTATGCCGGTCATTTCTTCACGCACTACACCTTCGATATCTTTCCAGAAGTAAGATGCCGCCAGAGTACCGCCATTTTCCATATACCATTCAACACCGGTTTCCCACTGTTTGGCTTTGGTTGGCTTCAGACCCGGGTTTCCGTCCTTAAAGCGGAATTCGTTCCAGCTGACTGTACGTTTGTAGGCGATGTCGCCTAAGGCCGGACGCATCAGGGTTTCTGACGCAGCAGTACGCCAAATGACATCTTCAGCAACTTCAACTGTCAGGTTAAAGCTTGGTAATACATCGTTGTAGCTGCCATCTGCAGACACTGGATCTTTGGTATAACCAGTAGTGCCATCTTCATTTTGGATTGGGTGGTAGCCAAAAGAGGTTACGTCAGTGTCCACTGCACGCACACCGGCGTTTAACTTGCTTGGTAAGCTGCCAATTTCGAAATCGAAATTGGTCATGGCGTATAAAGCAGTTACTGCTTCGTCAACACGGTAGTACTGGTTCACCTGGAATGGAGTAAAGAAACCTTCGTAACGGAAAGTGCGGCGGGCATAGTCGTTCGATACCTGCATCCAGTTCAGGTTTTTGGCCTGATAAGCACCGCCAGAAGCAATATCAGTGACATAACCTAACTCACTGTCTTTTAAAGTGCGTTTGTTCACGTATGAACTGTCGCCAGCTTTTGGCCCCTGAATTTTGATTTCACCGTAATTACGTTCTTTGGATTTGTCAGTGTAACGCACACCAAACTGCACACTGCTCAGAGCTGGCAACAGAGACCATTCCAGCTCTTTCTTAAAGTCGAGCTGAGCAGCGTATTTGTCGTCCTGCACTTCTTCCAGTTGAGTTTCATAAGCTTCAAACAGGTATTTGTCGGCAGCGTTGTACATATCGATACTGGCCGGGTTGTCACTCTTAATGGTTTCACCACCATTCGCAGTCCAGCGGGTACGGGACGGAGCATAAGCCACATGTTTCAGGTTGGCGTAGTCTGCAGTTTTCTCAGCGCCTGAATACCCGACTAAAGCATTAATATCCCACCCGTTAACCAGCCAATCCATAGTGGCGCTGTATTGAGTGAAGTCTGTTTCATTGATACGTTCTTTGCTTAAGAATTCATGCTGAGTGGCAGTGTAAGACACGTCTGTCAGCACGACCATGCCATAGTCGGCCAGCGTGGTATCGTCATAAGCGTGGATAGTCTCTAAGGTACTACGGCTTGATGCGGAATAAGCGGCAGCATCGTACTCGTCTTCGGTGTTGTCATAACCACCTAGCATGGCGTCAAAAGTCAGGCTGAAGCTTGAACTGGGTTTGTATTGTAATGAAGCCGTGCCACCCCATTTGTCCTGCTCGCTTTGGAAAACACGGTCGCCCACTTTATCCTGGAAAATAATACGGCTGGTTTCGTCTTTATCTTTGAAATTGCTGACGATCACGCCTGCGTCACGCTCCAGAACTGCCGCAGCCTGAGTAGAACGTGGTGCTGACGCTTCAAGGAAACGGCCCATAGGACGGAAGTTGATGCCAGAGTTTGAATCAGTTCTGTTGCTACGTTCTGCTTTAGAGAAAGACACTAAAGCGCCCCAGTCACCCCAGGTGTCGCTGGTAAGGAAGGAGAATTTAGGGTCGGTTTTTTCTGAAATCGAGTTATGGGCACCTTCAGCGGATACAACAAATTGAGCTTCGCTGTAATCGAAAGGTTTAGCTGTACCAATCTGTACTGAACCTGCGATACCGCCTTCTTCATCTGCAGCGGTAGGAGATTTTTGTACTGTAACGCTTTGGATGATTTCAGAGGCAAAAATATCAAATTCCACATCACGGCCACCACTGCCTGAAGCCGTAGCCAGGTTATTGATCGACACATGAGTAAATTCAGAAGGGAGGCTTCGCACGTTGACTTTGCTGCCCAGGCCTTTGTTACGCTCGATAGTGACACCAGGCATGCGTTGCAGGGCTTCTGCCAGGTTTTGCTCCGGGAAATCGGCGATATCTGTAGCTACGATAGAATCAGAGAAACCAATATTCTCTTTTTTCATATCAACGGCTTGTTCCAGACTTTTACTATAAGTGCCTTTTACTGCGATGACTTCGACTTTCTGTTCAGTCTGCTTGTCTTGTGCGTAAGCAGGTAAGCTGATGGCTGTACCCAGCAGCAGCTGACCAATAGCCAGGCTTAATGCAGTGCGTTTTGATGCAATATGACGACGGTATTGACTCTGATTTTTCATTCCCAAACCCTTAGCTGATGTCATTGTTTTTTTGCGACCACACTAATTTATTGGCTGAGTGTAGTGGCCGTGCTCAACGACGGGCGAGATTACAGAGCAACTATGATGCTTTTATTTCAATGCACAACCGCTGTCAGGGTTTTGTTGTAAGCAAAGTGCAATGAAAAGGTTGCATCATTTTGCGGCTGCGGCTTTGGATATGTAACCGATTTCATTTTTCGTAATGTTGTTGAACGTATTAAATTTATTGAAAATCATGCACCTATGAGTGATTTGTGCTGCTTTTTGTAAAGGTGTTCTGCGGCTTTGTTAACTGGTAGTGCGCAGAGTACAGCAACCATAATAAGACGTTTTTGTTTTTTCAAAAGGCGATAAAGCGTCACTTTTTTGCGATTAGCTTTGCAACTTTCTCCGTTCGTTGTGGTTTTGGTCTGAGAGCTGTGGTGCAGATAAATTAAAGGTTGTGCCCGTAGCGCTGTCGGGTGCAGTATGTAAATTGCCCCCAAAACATAGCTTTATCTAAAGAGCTGAGTGAATGGCCAACACAGGAGTGGTTATGTCTGATCGTAAAACTGCCAAAGATTTTCACCCTGAAACTCTGCGTTTATTTGATAAATATGTGCATGGAGATATTAGTCGCCGCGACTTTTTAGCAGGGGCTGCAAAGTTTGCCGTGGCTGGCATGACCGCCCGGACTATATTGCAGGCATTGACGCCAAATTATGCGATGGGCCAGCAAATTCAACCCGACGACCCGCAACTGGACTCTGAGTATCTGACCTGGCCAAGCCCAAAAGGTTACGGTGATTTACGGGGTTATCTGGTTAAACCCAAGGCAGTGACGGGAAAATTACCGCTGGTGCTGGTGGTGCATGAAAACCGGGGGTTAAACCCTCATATTGAAGATGTGGCACGCCGTCTGGCCTTGGCTGGTTTTATTGCATTTGCGCCAGATGCACTCTTTCCGCTGGGCGGTTATCCAGGGGATGAAGACAAAGCCCGCGCCATGTTTGCCTTGTTGGATCAGGATAAAACCCGGCAAGACTTTATTGCCAGCGTAGCGATTTTGCAAAAACTGCCGCAAGGCAATGGCAAAGTTGGTGTGGTCGGTTTTTGTTATGGCGGCGGCATGTCGAACTTCCTTGCAACTGAGTTACCTGACTTAGCTGCGGCAGTGCCATTTTATGGCCGACAAGCTGATTTAAACAAAGTGGCGGCTATTCAGGCGCCTTTGCTTATTCACTACGCCAGTGACGATGAGCGGGTGAATGCCGGAGCTCAAGCTTATGATGAAGCGCTAAAAGCTGCAGGCAAAAATGCCCAAAGTTATATCTATCCTGACACTCAGCATGGGTTTCATAACGACACCACGCCACGTTATGCTCAGGCGGCAGCAGAGCTGGCGTGGGGCCGCACTATCGAATTTTTTAAACAGCATTTGAGTTGATATAAAGGCGGAGCCAAAGATCATATGAGTTATCAGCCTATTAATTTTAAAGATAAATTTGCGAAGTTCGATAATCACTGGTCACCCCGTGTTATCGCAGAAATGAATGACTACCAGTTTAAACTGGTAAAAGTGGCTGGGGATTTTGTCTGGCACGATCATCCTGACACCGATGAAGTTTTTATTGTGATGGACGGGGTGTTGGACATCGAATTTGAAGATGGAAAAGTCACTTTAGCCGCCGGAGAAATGTTTGTGGTGCCTAAAGGCGTGAAACACAAACCCAGGGCTGTGCAGGAGTGTAAAGTACTGTTGGTAGAACCCAAAGGTGTGGTCAATACTGGCGACGCCACAAGCGAGCTAAAAGCCGAAAATGATGTATGGATTTAAATGGACAGGTCGTTATAAATGAGCACTAAAATCAGAAATATTCAGAAAACCCTGCTGTCGGATAACTGGTACACCCTGAATAAATTTAGTTTTGACTATCAGAATCACCAGGGGGAATGGCAACAACAGCACCGTGAAGCCTATGACCGTGGCAATGGCGCTACTATTTTGTTGTACAACAGCGCTAAAGGCACTGTAATTTTAACCCGTCAGTTCCGTTTACCTACTTATATCAATGGTAATGCCGATGGTTTACTCATTGAAACCTGTGCCGGATTACTGGAGCAGGACAATCCGGAAGACTGCATTAAGCGAGAAGCCGAAGAAGAGACAGGCTACAAAGTAGACAAAGTGCAAAAGCTGTTTGAAGCCTATATGTCGCCGGGTTCTGTGACCGAAATCATTCATTTTTTCGCGGCTGAATACGCCGAAGACATGCAGGTGTCCGCAGGCGGTGGACTGGCGCATGAGCAGGAAAATATCGAAGTACTGGAACTGGATTTTGAGCAGGCTTATTCGATGATTAGCACTGGTGAAATTAAAGACGGTAAAACTATTATGTTGCTGCAGTACGCCAAGATTAATGGCCTGTTGACCCCTAACTAAGTACGTAAAAAACCTTAGAACTGCAATGCAAACCTATGTCTCTGACTGGAATTGCAGAAACAGTTTTTTGGTTCTGTTCTGACAGATCATCCGGTGCCGCCCTGTGACTTTGATGTGGTGCCAAAGACCTGCACAGCGTTAAACTCAAGTGAAAACCAAACTACTCTTTGTTACTCCGGGCTGGGGCTCTTTGCATAAACCACTCTGCTACGGGATTGTATTCCGGAACTGCCAGATCAAAAATAACTCAATAAAACCAGCCAGAAGCTGTTTACCTGGTCGCATCAAAGCACAGTCAATTGATTTTACAGCAACTTTGGTCAGGTAAAGCCGTGATTCATTGGGTACTATTTAGTTGTTTTATCCCTAACGCAGGATCAGAGAGTGGTTAATTATCGGCAAAGACTACAAAAAGTATTGGCGTTTATTGAAGCCAATACAGATACCGCTCCGGATATTGAGACGCTGAGCCAACTGGCTCATTTATCCAAGTATCACTTTCATCGCCAGTTTAGTTTGTGTTTTGGCATCAGTCCTTTTGCTCTTGTTCGCAGCTTAATACTGAAAAAAGCAGCCTACCAGCTGGCATTCAGAACTCAACTGACTGTGACCGATATTGCTTTTGAGGCGGGTTTTGAAAATGCGGAGTCTTTTTCGCGTGCGTTCCGGCAACTCAGCGGGCAGAGTCCAAGCAGTTTTCGAAAAGCTCCAGACTGGGATTATTGGCAACAACAGCACAAAGTATTGAGTGACCTGGCAGGAGTAACTATGACAGAGCCCCTGGCGTATCAAGTACAGCGCATTGATTTTCCTGGCATTTCAGTGGCAGTTTTTGAACACAAAGGCGCACCTGATCAACTGATGCACAGCATCAGGCGTTTTATAAACTGGCGGAAAAGTCAGAAATTGACACCGGCAGTCAGCCGAACTTTTAATCTGGTGTACGAGGATCCTGCGACAGTTCCAGCTGCAGATTACCGCTTTGATTTATGTTGTGAATTCGATGGCGATTTGGCTGATAACTCCGAAGCTATAGTGCTGAAGAAAATTCCGGCAGGACCTTGCGCTATGATCCGTCATACAGGTTCAGATGAACAGCTAACGCAGGTTGTACGGTATTTGTATTCGGTCTGGCTTGAGGAAACTCAAGCAGAGCTGCGGGACTTTCCATTGTTTTTTGAGCGGGTTCGTTTTTTCCCTGATGTACCACAGCATCAGGCAGTAACCGACCTTTATTTACCGATCAAGTGAGCCTGCGGGTTGCCGCAGAATTTGGCGCAACCCGCGTTAGAATGTCTCTTTAGGCTGTGTTTCCTAACGCTTCAGCGCTTCTTCAATTACCTGACCATTTTGTTTATAGATCACGCCGTTTTTCATCACCAAATCAACGTGTTGTAACAGGTTCATATATTTAAGCACGTCCCCCCTAACAGTAATAATGTCTGCTACTTTGCCGGGCGTTACTGAGCCGTATTTATCCTGCACACCCATCATTACGGCTGGCCAGTACGTCGCTGCTCTGATGGTTTCTATAGGGTCAAAGCCAAAATCGTCGACCCAAACCGCCATTTCATGCCAAGTGGTCTGGCAATGGAATTTCATCGGAATGCCGACATCAGTCCCGACCAGCATCACAACTCCGGTATCTTTTAACTGCTCAATTTTGCGCTTTAACGTGGGTTTACGTAGTGGTACTAATTGGGTATACCCCAAATGGCCGGGTTTTTTAATAGATTGCTGAATATCGGCGATAGTGTCTGGCTTTAAGCCTCTGTGCCAGCAGGTATTGTCTAAATGCTCAGGATTTTTAACTGTATCCTGATAACTCCACAAACCTTCCACTGTAGGGGTCCAAAACAGCAGACCTTTAAACATGCCTGTGCCTGTGCGCTCTTTAATGGCGGTCAGCACGTCATCAGGATAACCTGGTGCTGTGGTCAGGCCTGTGTGTTCAAAGTTATCGACGCCAATTTCTACTCCGCGGCGAATTTCATTAGGTTTATGTGAATGTGCGACAACTTTTAACCCACGTTTGTGAGCTTGTTGCACTATAGTTTCCGCCACTTCACGAGGCATGTCGTCCTGATCAATCAGTTTAACTATGTCCATACCGGCATCGGCTAACTGATTGACCTTTTTTATCGCGTCACTTTTATCTTTCACTGCCCAGCGGTAGCTTTTTTGCCAGTCATCAACCTGCCATTGCAAAAATGGGCCAGAGGCATACAAAGTGGGGCCGGGGATTTCGTTTGCAGCCAGTTTAGCTTTGATGATTTGAGTATCTTCAAGCGGCGCACCTAAATCACGCACGCTGGTTATTCCGGCCAACAATAACTGCACTAAACTGGCAGGTATAATTTCATCGGCAAAACGGCTTTTGTATTTGGCTTGCCAGTGCACATAGTTGGCGTGCCCCGTTAGCTGGATATGGGCATGGCTTTCCCATAAACCAGGTAATACATCTTGTCCTTCGGTGGACACTATTTTGTAATCTGCTGGCACAGTGAGGGTGTCGACTGAGCCCACTTGCTGAATGATGCCTTTGTCTATCAGGATCACGCTATTTCGGATCAGGTTTTCAGCTGTGCCGTCGATCAGCCTGCCACCAACCAGTGCAATTTTTTCAGCAAAAACACTAGTGCTTGCGCTGCAAAGCACAAGACTAACTAGCAGTGAAATAACAGGTTTTTTCATGTGGCATCCAAATTGTTGTATTTATAGTCAATTGAAGTTAACTGGCGATCCTCTGTATTGCAATGCAACTTAACCCGCATAAACTGACGTTGGGCTGTAGTTGAAATTTTGCCGCTGCCACAAAGTCAGCATAAATCTCCGTCGTTTTTTCTGCGTTGATAGGGGGTTAGCATCAAACCCCGGTGGCGCAACTGTATGACGGGGTAAGGCTTTAGGTTTCAATGCTGACTAGACTACTTGGTAGCCCAGCTGCAGCGCGTGCTCTATCGACTATTCGCTAATGTCACATCTGATGTGGCCATGCTATGGTATGCCGGTTTATTAAGGGGGTCGCAATGACGACCTCCAACAAGCCTGTGAGAATAAAAGGAACCTACCCTTATGCTTATCTTTTTTGTCAGTATTGCGATACTTATCCTTGGCTACAAATTCTATAGTCCCTTTGTTGAAAAACAGGCAGGCATAGATCCTAAAGCTATTACCCCACAGGAGCGTTTTAGTGAGGGCGTGGATTATGTAGCTATTAGTCCGATGAAAGCCTTTTTGATCCAGTTTCTGAACGTGGCCGGGGTGGGTCCTATTTTTGGCCCTATCTTAGGTGCTGTTTATGGTCCTGTGGCGCTGGTATGGATTGTGATTGGTAATATTATCGGTGGCGCAGTTCACGACTATTTTTCCGGTGTGATGAGTATCAAAGAAGACGGCAAAAGCTTACCTGAAATAGCCGGTCATTATTACAACGTTGTTTTTAAAGGCGTTATGCTTGTATTCACCGCCATGCTGCTGTTTTTTGTCGGTGTGGTGTTTATTATGAGCCCGGCCGGGCTTTTAAGTAATTTGTCTTATTTTGAGGACACTTTGTTAGCAGGCAATACCTTTTGGGTCTTAGTGATTTTAGCCTACTACTTTTTAGCAACCCTAATGCCCATCGACAAAATCATCACCAAGTTGTATCCGGCTTTTGGTGTATTAATGATAGTGATGACGACCCTAATAGCGGGTGCTTTATTAATGGAAGCGCCTCATTTACCGCAGGTTGCTGATATTTTTGCTTATTTTGATGGTCACCATGAACATGATTTTTTAACACCTAATCCTGATGGTGCTCCGATCTGGCCTCTGCTGTTTTTAACTATTACCTGTGGCGCTATCAGTGGTTTCCACTCTACTCAGGCACCTATTATTTCCCGTTGTTTAACCAATGAAAAATATGTTCGTCCTGTCTACTACGGTGCCATGGTCTGTGAAGGTATAGTGGCCTGTGTTTGGGCTTTGGCTGGTATTGCAGCCTTTCCTGGTGGTTATGTTGAGTTAAAAGCTATGCTGGCTCAGGGTGGTCCTGGCTTAGTGGTGAATCATATCGCGACTAGTTATCTGGGCGTTTTTGGTGGTGTGATGGCAATTCTGGCTGTGGCAGTATTTCCTATCACCTCAGGTGATACAGCCTTCCGCTCATTACGTTTAACCATAGTGGATGCTTTTAATATTCCACAAAGTTTACGCAACAGACTGCTGTTGTCCGTGCCAATTTTAGCTATTGCTTACTTTATGACGATGCTGGATTTCTCTTTGATTTGGCGTTATTTCGCCTTCTCCAATATGTTGTTATCCACCAGCGTATTGTGGCTGGCAACGAAGTACTTGTTTGATCGTGGCACTTTTCACTGGATTGCCAGTGTTCCTGCGGTGATCGGCACCAGTATGACTGTGGCTTACATAGCAACGGCCGGTATTGGCCTGAACTTACCTGAAGCATACAGCAAACCTATAGGTGTGGTCGTTGCTGTGATAGGTTTGATCGGACTTGTTGTAGCGCACAATAAAAAGAGCACTGCGACTGCTTAACACCACTTTTTTGTCCGGTTTCTTTACGCTCATCTTTGTACTACAAAGATGAGCGTTTTGCTTTTAGCTACAGAGCCCAACTCCGTTTTATCGCTTAGCAGCACATGCCCGCTGTGCCTGTTGTATCAGAACTCAAAAATAAGGTATGGTATTTTGTCTAATAAATAAGCGGGTCAACCCAGGCTGGTTGTGTTGTTTTGGGTTTATCAATGCACTGAATTTCTGTTTTTAAGGAGTCGATGCTATGCGACATTTAGTACTCTTTGCAGGTTTTCTCATTCTTTTTGCCAGCTTGAGTTTGCCAGTGAAAGCGCTGGACAGAGGGCGGCAGTTACAAATTACTGATGCTGCACAAAGTTCTGCTTTACTCGGGACTGTTGAGAACGCTATTTGGGCTGCAGATGGTAAAGCCAGTGACAAGGTTATTTATGTTATTTACAGCACAGAATGTGGCTGGAGCCAAAAGTTATTTAATGATACCCGTCATCTTACCGATCAAGTGCAACTGCGCTGGATCCCTGTAGCCGCCAGACAAGCTCCTGCAGTAGTCACGGATCGTACTGCGGATGCTGTGGCAGCTGCTTTTAGCGGCAAAGCAGGGCAGGTGGCTGATGGAGCTAAAGCTCAACGTGCTGTGCAATACAACAATGCAGTGATGACCAGCACAACTTACCAGTTTCGTCCTTATGCTCAGGACCGTACTTTTGCTTTTCCTACCTTGATTTATAAAACTGCTGCCGGCGTAAAAGTGATAGCGGGGAACCCTGCTGATTTAAATGCTGTGGTGGCTGAAGTACAACGTCAGGCTGGCAAAAGTGAGCTGACACCTGCAGGACTGACGATGACAGCAAATCCTGTGCTGCTGGATAAAAAGAAAAAACTGGCTCCTTTTGGTCATAACTTGCCTCAACCGGTCAAACTCTATGCCGCCCCTTCTGAGCAAGCTGCAGTGGTAGAGGAGCTGGCGCAAGGCTTTCAGATGGATGTGACTGGTACTGTGAAAGACAGCGATTGGCTGGAAACCCAACCTTGGGGTCCCAAAGGTATTAGTGCATATATTAAAGCGGCAGATTACGTCCGCTTCAGCCGACTGGAGTTTCAGGTCAAACGTGCTGGCGGTAATCTGGTGACAAAAAATACTGTGCAGATACGTACTCATCCTGATGCACAGGCGCCGATACTGGATACCTTGCAACCAGGTTTTGAGCTGAGTCGTTCCGGCGAAGTGGAGCTCAATGGTCAAATCTGGGATGAAGTGATTGTCTACACAGACGGTACCAAAGGATATATTGCCCGTTAGCGTTGGCTTGAGTGAGGGGATAACTCAGCTTTTTTCCCTGGTTTCGCAGAACGATCAGCATGCTTTGTTTTATTTGTAGGTAAGCACTTCAGGTGAGGTTCATGCTGGCAGAGCTAATACTGTAGCCAGATAAGGCGCTCTATCAGTGCCTTGCTTGTGATCTTTTGATGGAATACAGAGGAATTAAATATGGCTAATGGAACAAATACGTTATTAAAACTGGTTGGTTTAGCTTTGTTAGTACTGGGTGTAGGCCTGGCATACTGGGGCTTTCAACTGTCAGATTCTATTCAGTCTGAACTGACAGAAGTAGTAACTGGCGCAGAAACTGACAAAGTGATGCAGTTTTATATAGGTGGCGCCATCAGTGTTGTTGCCGGCCTTTTCCTGACTTTAAAACGTTAACAACAAGAGGGAAGGGCAATGAACTTAACCGGATTATTAGTATTTCTTATTATAGGCGCCATAGCAGGCTGGCTCGGCGGTCTTATCATGAAAGGCAGTGGTTTTGGTCTTTTGGGTAATATCATCGTCGGTATAGTAGGTGCCGTTATAGGTGGCGCTTTATTTGGTATGCTGGGCATTAGTACAAGCGGCCTGTTGGGTTCTATCATCACAGCCACAGCTGGAGCTGTAGTGCTGTTGTTTATTGCCAGTTTAATAAGACGGGCCTGATTTCAGGCTCGTTGTTTTCTTTTTTGTACCTCTGCTATTGGCTGGTTCTTCTGCGATAATTTCGATGTATTCCTAAGCAAATACAAAATCTTATTTTGCCCCGGCCCGTTCTTTATACCGCAGTTTTGGTTTTGAACTCTGTGGGCCTTTTGCTCAGTATAAGGAAGATCCGAACTCTGTATTTATGTGCAAACCATTGACAGCCTGAGCTGAGCAGTGAAAGAGGCAGAACTCATCTGGTGGTTCTGCCTCTGTTGTAGTGCGGTAGTTAGAAGAAATTATAAGTAAATGACACACCATAGGTTCGTGGCGGGCCATAGACTGCGGTGCTGAAGCCCATTTCTGACGTCATTTTGTCATTGCTATACACCTGATACTCTTTATCCAGTGCGTTTTTCAGCCACAACATCAGTTCATATTGACCATCCGCAGACACCAGCCCAAGCTGCGCATTTACCAGTGTTAGTGCGGCCAGCCTGGTCTGTGGCAAGTTGCGGGCATCCGAGTACATTGCACTGCGATACGAAGCATCAATACCGGCAAAGCCATCCCAACCGTCAAAGGCCGGAAATTCATAGTTGCTGGCCAGATTACCTGTCCATTTAGCGGCCCCCGGCAACTGGTTGTTGCTACAGTCGTCTATGGTATGGCAGTTACTGAAGTCGTTAAACTTTGCATCGGCAAAACCTGCAGAAGAGCTGATGCTCCATTGTTGTGTCAGACGAAATACCAGCTCGGCTTCCAGGCCCTGGCTGGTTGCTGAAGGGCCATTCACTACCCGGTTAACGCCGTTATCATCCACCAGCAGGCTTTGAATATCACTGTAGTCCAGATAAAAAGCCGCCAGATTAAACCGTGCCCTGCGGTTGAGCAGGTCAGTTTTTAAACCTGCTTCGTAGCTAATGACCTGCTCACCGGCAAAACCTATATCCGGCGCATTGACATCTCCGCCAATCGCCTGCAGGGACTGGGGTCTGAAACTATAGCCGCCTTCTTTATAGCCTTTGGATACTTTGGCATAAAGGTTCAGATCGTCATTCCATTTGCCATTCAGACCCATAGTCCAGGACACAAAGTTATCCTGCTGCGACTGGTTGGTTTGAGGGATATGGATGTAATTCAGCAGAAAAAAACCAGGCAGACTGGTTTCATAACCGTCCTGCGCAAAGCTCATGTCTTTTTCCACTCTGGAGTAACGTAAACCACCAAAAGCGCTCAGGCTGCTGCTGATGTCATAGGTTAAGTTACCAAAGGCGGCGCTACTTTTGGTGCGCAGGCTGCCGTCTATTCCCACCCCTTCATTTGCAGGTAAGTTTAAGGTGGTGGGCATAGGGGCTTTCAAGCCGGTTGGGATACCATAAATACCGGTTTTGGTAAAAAAGCGCTGCAGATTTACTGCTTCGTTATCCAGATAATACAAACCTGCTACGTAACGCAAAGCACTGCTTTCGTCAGAAATCAGTTGAAACTCCTGAGTAAATTGCCTGTTGTTTTCTGATTCTATGCTGGCGGATAAATTGATGCTGGTGGCATCCGTATCGTTAGCCAGCAAAGAGTCATAGACTTTTTCAGCGCTAATGGATTTAAACACAAAACCATTATCAAACTGGTAGGCTAAAGTCGCGTCGGCGCTCCAGTTGTCACGTATGCCGTAGGAGTCTTCAGAATTAGCCATGACCTGATGCGGGTCGTCCGTAATAAAGTTAGCCGCCTGCTGGCCCTGATTGTATAAGCCCAAAGCTCCTAAGCCAGTGCCACTATCAGCCAGCAGTTTACGGCCGGGTGGAATACTGTTGTCTTTGAGCATATCGGCGTTTATATCCAATGTCAGTGCTGCAGTTGGTGTGTAACGCAGCTGAGCCCGGCCGCCATGCCTATTGTCGCTGAACATATTTGAGCCGTCGGCCAGGTTTTCAATAAAGCCGTCGCGTTTGACATCATAAGCGCTCAGGCTGGCAGCCAGCACATCTTCAATTAAAGCGCCACTGACAAAGCCGTTGGCTTTGACTAAACCAAAGTTACCTACGTCGAGTTTTAGTTTTGCCTCAGGTGTGTCCGATGGTTTGCGGGTGGTGATACTGACCACACCCAGATTGGTATTCTGACCAAATAAGGTGCCTTGTGGCCCACGCAGCACTTCGACTCGTTCAATATTGGCCAGTTCCTGGTTAAAGCCTGTGGCTCTGGAATACACTACGCCATCGACATAAATACCTAAGCCAGGGCTGGAACCTGAATTAAATACGCCATTGGGGCTGGACGGAATACCGCGCATATTCACTGTGGTGGCAAAGGCCGACATCACATTCATCGACAGGTTGGGTACTGAGTGCTGAATATCCTGAAAGTTCTGGATATTGCCTCTGTCCAGCTCTTTGCTGCTGAGCACAGATACCGCCAATGGAACTTCCTGCAGGTTTTCACCACGTTTTTGTGCTGTGACCACAATACGCTCCAGCTCGGGCTGCGACTCTGTGGAGCTTTGCTCTGCCAATACACCTAAGGGTAATAAACCCAGCAAATAAGGGATAGCTTGTGCTACCGGTGTTTTTTTTGATTTGATCACAATGCTGTTCCTTCAAATTGTTGCTACTGGTTTGGAGTTCTGCGCTCTTTATGGCGAGTAACTCTCCACCTGTTCTAGCAGCGCACTCAGGAAGGAGCGTCCTGATTTGCAAAGTCGAAGAAAAAAGCAGCAAAGCAGTCAAAGATTTATCCGACTTTGCAAAGTCGCACACTTTAATGCGGCGAGCCATATACAACAGAGCTGCAAGATGATCTTCAGATGCAGAGCATCTTGCAGTGCGGAAGTCGGCTGCAGTATAGTTTGTTAAACCGTACAGGTCTGATCTGTTCCGATTGCAATGATTGGGTGAGTTTAGCAAGAAAAGGGAGCGGATAATGCTGGAACTGGAAGTGACGCTACAGCTAAAAAACCTGCTGATACTGGCCTGTGTAGCCTTTGGTTTTGGTTTATCTTATGTGATCTGGCGTGCGCCAGGGCAAAATCGCCGGGCAGCAAATTGCTTAAGTGTAAGCACTTTGGTTACCTCTGTGCTGGCGCTGGTGTATGTGCTGCAAGTAGAAAATAGTCAGGCCAGACCCTGGCTTTATACCCTGGTGTCTCTGCAGATGCTGCAAGGGCCTTTGTTGTATTTTTACACCAGATTTCAGACCGAACCTGACTACAGCTGGCATTGGAGCCAGTTGTTGCATCTACTGCCTGCCGGTCTCTTTGGCACACTGTGGTTACTGCAATTGCCTTTATCTGAACAAAGCTCGCTTTATATGGATTGCCCGGCGCAAAAAGACTGTGGGCAGATGTATCAGCACCGTCTGCTGCACAGACTGGCGGGCTGGAGTTCACTGATCTGTTATTCGGTGCTGGCGCTGCGTTTATTATTTCCTCATCAGCGCCGTATTAAAGCCTATTACTCCAGCATTGAAGGTGTGCAACTCAACTGGCTGATGCTGATTTGTGGTTGTTACCTTGCAAGTACTGTCGCTATAGTGGTTTTTGACCTGCTGAATTACCTGGGGAGTCCAGTTGTGTTAACTGGCGCCATGATGCAAGCGTTTGCCCCTTTTATTTCCGTGCTGCTGATGGCTACTTATGGCATACGTCAGGTGATGGTGCAGTTTGAAGATCACAGTCAGCAGCCAAAAAGTCCAAAGACGGACACTGCAGAGAGTGGCCAGGTGCAGCAGTTTTGCAAAGAGCAGAGTTCGGCAAAAAAATATCAGACCAGCAGTTTAACTGAACAGGATGCCAAAGCTTTGTGGCAAAGGTTGCAGCATTGTATGCGCACTGAGCAGCCTCATTTGGAAGCCGGATTAAAAATCTCGGATCTGGCGCAAAGCTTAGGGGTTTCTGTGAATCATTTATCTGAAACCATTAATGGTTACGCCAACTTGTCTTTTTATGATTTTATTAATAACTACAGAGTGGAGGAGGCGGTACGTTTATTGACTGAACCTAAAATGGATTTTTTGTCTGTCACCGAAATAGGCTTTCAGGCGGGTTTTAATTCGAACTCAACTTTTTTCAGTCAGTTTAAAAACCGTCTGCAGTTAACGCCCAAACAGTATCGTAAGCAGCCGCAAAGTGCTGTGATGAGTAGCCAGCAGTCAGGCTAAGGCCGCTTTTATCTGATTTTGCAAAGACGGATCTTTTGCCCCCTTGTTTTTGTTATATCCAAAGTGACCGCAACAGCAGTTGCCTGACTTTGGTAAAACAAGAGAGCTTTGGCATGACCCTGAAAAAAATCATTTTACTTCTGTGCGCAGCATTTTTCCTGTTGATAGCAGTGCTGGCTATACGTACCTTGAGCTATCAACCCGCTTCTTTACCTCAGGAGACAGTTCAGACTGTCGCCATAGAACCCGAACGGATAGCGCAGCGTTTATCTGAAGCTGTGCAGTTTCGGACTATCTCGTTTGATCATGTAAAAATGATCCCTTATCCGCAGTTTGATGCATTTATTGACTGGCTTGCCCGCACTTACCCTGAGCTGCATCAACAGCTGCAATTGCAAAAAGTGAATGACTACACCTTACTGTTTAAATGGGCCGGCAAAGACCCGGCGCAGCAAGCCATTTTGCTGTCAGCTCATTATGACGTGGTGCCTGTGATCCCTGGCACCGAAAAAAAATGGGCGCATCCGCCTTTTGCTGGTGTGATTGACCAGGGCTATATCTGGGGGCGTGGCACTATGGATGATAAAAGTGCTGTGGTGGCGTTGATGGAAGCTGTGACTTTATTGTTGCAACAGCAGTATCAGCCAGAGCAGGACATTTATATCAGCCTGACTCACGACGAAGAAATTGGCAGCCGTAAGGGCGCAGCAGCCGTAGTAGAGCTGTTGCAACAACAACAGGTGAAGCTGGCCTGGTCACTGGATGAAGGCTCCTTTGTGCTTAATGGTTTGGTGCCTGGTGTCAAACCACAGATTGCCAGCATTAATGTGGCAGAAAAAGGCTTTCTGACACTGGAGCTGCTGGCCACAGCTAAAGGCGGCCACAGTTCAATGCCTGCTTCAGAAACGGCGGTCACCATGATCGCACAAGCACTGGTGAAATTGCAGCAAGCCCCTGTGCCTGGCGGCCTGGACGGTTTAACACTGGATTTTTATCTGACTTTAGGCCGCCATATGCCGCTGCTGCAGCGTGTCTTGCTGGCCAATACCTGGTTGTTTGGCCCGCTTATTGAAGCGCAAATGAGCAAGATGCCCAGTGGGAATGCTGTATTAAGAACTACCACAGCGGCCACTATGTTGTCCGGTAGTGTTAAATCTAATGTGCTGCCGATTGAAGCTACAGCCACAGTGAATTTTCGTCTGCATCCGCGGGATTCTGTGCAAAGCATAGTGGACTATGTCACCACAGTAATAGATGACGAACGTATTGCCATCAAGGTGATCCAGGCCTTTGAGCCTTCTAAAGTGGCTGACAGCAAAGCGGCAGCTTTTGAGCTCATCGCCAAAACCGCCCGCCAAACCCACGGCACTGTGCTGGTGGCACCAGGCCTGACGCTGGGTGCTACTGACAGCCGTTTTTATGAAAAACTGTCTGATAATGCCTATCGCTTTAATCCTATGGTGCTGGATGCAAAGGACAGCGCTGGTTTTCACGGAACCAATGAGCGGATGAGTGTGGACAATATGGCGAAAGCGGTCAGTTTTTATTACCTGCTGTTAAAAGACAGTGCTTTGGCCTCAAAGCCGCGTTAATCCAGTTTCAGCTGAGTTGAACCCGCGCTATGAATAAGCTGAAGGGCTTTTCATAGCGCGTACTTTATTGCGCGTAGATAGTACAGATAAATTAGACAGCTATAAGTACGCCAGCGCACGGAAGGAAAGCGGCGGATATGAGAAAACCTGTAGTGCTGACAGTAATTTACATCTCAGCATTAACTACAGGAAAACAAAAACTATGAACAACTATCAGGCTACAAGGATTGAGCAGGTTATCGGACAGCAAAGTACTGCCTTGAAACCGTCAGCTGCACCACAAACAAATACCCGGTCTTTTCGCTTTAAGCCTTTGGTTTTAGCCGTTTTATCTGTGCTGATGTTACCCACAGCATATGCGATGGACTACAGCAATTTTGAAGAAAATGGCTGGTCTGCTGGTATGAACGTTGGTAAGTCTGTGGCTGGAATAGAGCAGGATACTATACGCGCTGATCTGGAAAGCCAGGGTTTTAATCTGAACTCTGTTTTAGAAGATCGCCGCAGTGAAGGATACAAAATTTTTGTCGGTTATAAGTTCAATCCTTATCTGGCGGTAGAAGGTGGTTACTTTAATATTGGTGGTTTTCACGCTTTAGCAAACACTACGCCAGCCACTGATTTTCGCGGTAAAACCAAGCTGTTAGGCTGGAACCTTGATTTAGTCGGCATTATGCCTTTTACCAAAGATTTCTCTGGTTTTGCCCGTATTGGCGTGACTCAAAACGAAACTGCAAATACCTACAGCAGCAATGGTTTGGTCGATGTCACGGGTTATAACGAAGATGGCAGCTATACAAAAAACAAATATGGCGTGGGTTTGCAGTACAATATTTCGCCTATTTTGACGGTGCGATTGGAAGCTGAGCGGTATCGCTTGGATGATTTGATTGCCCACAGCGGTAATGTAGATATGTATTCTTTGGGCTTAATGCTTAGATTTGGCGAAACTCAGTCCACTTACGCTGCCACTCCGGCTCCTGAACCTGTGCGTAGTGTACAGTCTGTTGCCGTGGTGCAAACACCGGTAAAAGAAGCTGAAGTGCTGGTGCTCGAAGATGTGCATTTTAATTTTGACACTGCAGAATTAAATAACGAAACCAAAGCTATTTTGCGTCAGCATGTGCAGACGCTGAAGGCGAACCCGCAGACCCGTGTGCGTATCGCAGGTTACACTTCAGCCAGCGGTACAGCTGAATACAATCAGGCGTTGAGCGAGCGTCGCGCTCAGTCAATCAAAGCTTTCCTGATCCTCGAAGGGGTGGATGCCAATAGATTTAAAACTATAGGTTTTGGTCAAAGCAATCCGGCTGAATATGAAGCCAATCCTGCTGTGTTACGCTCAGATGCAGCGAAGGCCAATATGCGTGGCTTGTTTGAAATTATTGTTGAGTAAGTCATGAAAAAGCAGCCTTAAACCGGTTGCTTTTGTTACTCAGCTCCCGGATTTACAGTCAAATTTTATAACGACATACTTCTGCATTCAGTTGATCGGATAAATGCATCAGCTCTTTGCTAATGGCTGCGGATTCTGAGGTATCACTTGAGGTTTCCTGAGCTATGACCACGATTTGGTGCACATTTTTGTTAATCATCTCTGACACTGTAGTTTGTTCTTCAGCGGCGCTGGCGATCTGATTGTTCATATCATTAATAGTTGATACAGAGTGCTGGATTTCCTGCAGCGCAGCATCGACTTGCTGGGCCTGTTGCACTGTATTCTGGCTGTGGTGTTTGATTTCATTGATGGCCTGAACCGCCTGCTCTGCACCTTGCTGTAAAGAAACGATCATTTGATTAATTTCATCTGTACTTTTGGCAGTTCTGGCTGCCAGAGTGCGTACTTCATCAGCAACTACGGCAAAACCTCTGCCATGTTCACCTGCCCGCGCGGCTTCAATAGCTGCATTTAAGGCTAACAAATTCGTTTGATCCGCAATAGATCGGATCACATCCAACACAGCGCCGATATTTCTGGAGTCGTCGCCAACTTTGTCGATCACAGAAACGCCCAGCTGAACTTGTTGCTCCAGACCTCCGATCACAGAGATGGCTCTGTGCAACTTGACGTTAGCTTCATGCACCTGAGTTTCGGCGTGATTGGCAGCTTGTGCAGCCTGACTGGCGCTTTTGGCAACATCTTCTGCTGTGGCGGACATTTCATTTATCGCAGTAGCGACCTGATCACTTTCACTGTGTTGCTGTGCAACACCGGCTTCTGTTTTTTGCATTAGTGCAGCTAAGTGTTCAGCGGATTGGCCCAAACTACGCATTGAGCTTTGCACTTGCCCGACCAAGGTGGCTACTTTGCCGGAAAACTGGTTAAAAGCCTGAGCTAAAGCGCCCAATTCATGGCCGATGGACGCGTCCAGTCTTTTGGTTAAATCGGCTTCGCCCGACGCTATGTCCTGCATGGCCTGAACCACATTCAGTAGAGGTTTTAAAATAGCTTTGGCAAATAAAGTGCCGATAAAAATCACCAAAGCCACCAGTACCAGAGTGATCAGAGCATCTGACAGTAAATCAGCGTAAATTTGTTGTTCTGTGACTTCTCGTTGTTTTTGCAGCATCAGCTCCAAATCATCAATATAAAAGCCTGTCGCCAGTACCCATTCACCCAGCAGTACAGCTTTTGCCAGTTTAGGTGCGGCCACAGTACTGCCGGGTTTTGGCCAGTTGTAGTTAATGTAACCGCCGCCTTTTTTGGCTGCCTCTATGTATTCTTTGACTAAAAAGCGGCCTTCAGGCGATTTGCTGTCGAGAAAGTTTTTGCCTTCACGCTCCGGTTGGTCGGCACTGACCACCTGAACTCCTTGCAGGTCATAAACAAAAAAGTAGTTTTTACCATTTTCATAACGCAGGCTGCGCAATATGGCTTTTTTGCTGTCGTCATCTGCAGCAGCACTTACCGCTGTAATGGCCATTTCCAGCAGGGTGTCTAATTGCTGTTTACGCTCTGCATACAATGAATCGCGCAGATGCATTACTCGGTTCTCTGCTTCATGTTGAGCGGAAAAGTAGGCTTTGCTAATAAGCACCAGAGCCAGAATAAAAACCGGGCAAAAAGCTAATAAAATCAGTTTGGTTCTTAATGATACAGAGTTCATATCGCCCTCTTGTTAAAAATGCCACTTCAGCAGCAGGTTCAGGTTGTATTCGTCGCTGCGTAAGTTTGGCTGGTCTTTGACACCAAATTTGTTCAGCCACAACACATATTCAAACCCAAGATAAATTTTATCTTCAGTGTTCAACGCTTTACTTAGTAGCCATTTCAGTTGCGATGTCATATTCAGATTTGCATTATGGTCTTCTGTTGCGCTGGCCCAGTCGAGAAAACCATCGTATAAAAACTCCTGATCGCCCAGTGCAAAAGGTAAACCCCAGGTGATGGTGGTTTGCCAGTTGTCGCTGCGTTTTTCATTGTTGCGCCGGTAAAGATTGACCTGAAAATAGCGAAACTGAGCCATGTCCAGATTAAAACCTACACCATAGAGCAGATGCGTGGTCTGGCTGGACATTTCGACTGTAGTGGCGAACGTTACATCGCTGATCAAGCCCCACTTTGCCTCTGCCAGCCCCAGTTTACTGAAACTCCAGCGCGGGGCCCATTCGGCATAATTGGCTACATCGCCGGAATCTGGCCTGATATGGTCGAGGAAAAAAAAGCTGTCGCCCCAACTGGTGGCCGCAGCGTGTTCAAAGGTATAAATATCACGATTGTTGTCGCCTAAGCGGTAATGGTTGCCTGTTAAGTAACTGACCCGAAAGTCTTGCCAAAGCACTTCAGAGTGAAGCGGAGCAGAGCACAGCAGCAGGCATAACAACAGCAGGTTTTGTTTCATAAAAATATGTATGACAGAAGATCTGGGGATCTTAATACTGGCAGCAAATTACAGAAGGTCAATTTAACTACCAGATTTTACACAGCAAAGGAGGGCGCTTAGCTCCTGACCAGCAACTGATGAATATGCTGACGCAACCAACGTCTTAAAGGATCATCCTGAGTTCTGGAATGCCAGACCTGACTGATTTGTACCTTAGGTAGCGGCACAGGACAAGCTGTGATCAGTAAATCAGGCATGGCCTTTTGTGCTATGTCTGCCACTGATTTCAGGCAGGTCAGCAGCACATTATTTTTGCTCACTATATGAGCTGGTGATAAAAAACCAGAGAGCCCGGCGCAGACCTGACGCGCTAAGTCAGACTTTGCTAATTCCTGATCAACCAGGCCGTCCAGATCACCGGTCAGAGTTGTGACTATATGACGTGCCTGACAATAGTCTTCCAGACTCAGAGCTTGCTGCGCAAGCGGGTGTTGACGACGCAGCAGCACCACAAACTCTTCGGTCTGTAGTTTTTGCTGATAAAAGCTTTCCGGCAGATCACGATAAAAACCAGCGATAGCGATATCACAGTCGCCCCGTTCCAGCTGTTGTTTAGGTAATACGCCCTGAGTATGGCGCATGACCAACTGTACCTGCGGAGCCTGCTCATTTAATAACGCCACGAGATCGGGCAGTAATAAACTTTCGATGTAGTCGGTGCTGTAAATCACCAGCCGGTCGGACTGAGTTAAAAAATCAGTGCCACTTTGCTGTTGATAAAAACCTTCCAGTGAAGACACCAGCTGTAATATTTCAGCACTGATGCGAATGGCTTTAGGCGTAGCTGTTAAACCCCGGGCTGCCCGGACAAAAAGCGGATCGGCAAATTCCTGACGTAGCTTATTTAATTTGTGGCTCAGCGCAGGTTGGCTCAAATTCAGTCGGTTCGCTGCCGAACTGACATTCAGTTCTTCGTATAGCACTTTAAACAGCAGCAATAAATTCAGATCTTTGTTTTTAATATTCATAATTTGAATAGCTATTATTAAATCAATTCACTTCTTTGTATTTTAGCCTTGCTGCACACTAAGCACCATAAACTCTACAGCAGAATCTAAGGTAAAAGGTGAAGCAATGAAATTATCAACAGGCGTGATACAACTGGGGCTGGCAGTCGCTCTGACGTTAAGCAGCACTTTGACTATGGCGGCAGATAAAGTACTGATTGTCGTGACCAGCCATAGTCAAATGGGGACCACTAGTGAAAAAACCGGTTACTGGTTAGGTGAAGTAACACATCCCTATAAAGAACTACAGGACGCAGGTATTGCAGTGGATATTGCCAGTATTGCCGGCGGTAAAGCGCCAGTGGATGAGCGCAGTCTGGCAGAAGCCGATACGGTCAATCAGTGGTTTATGGCGGATAGCAAACATAACATGAAGCTGCAACAGACGTTAAAGCTGGCTGATTTAAAGGCATCAGACTATAAAGCTGTATTGTTTGCCGGTGGCCACGGCACAATGTGGGATTTTCCGCAAAACAAGGTCATACAACAGTTTGCGGCAAATTTATATCAGAGCGGCGGCATAGTGGCGGCAGTTTGCCACGGCCCTGCGGCATTATTGAATATTAAACTGGCAGATGGCAGCTACTTAATTACCGGAAAACAACTGACGGGCTTTAGCAACACTGAAGAAGCGGAGGTGAAACTCACGAAAGTGGTGCCATTCTCCTTGCAGGATCAATTGACGCAACGTGGCGCCAGCTACAGCGCTGCTGCCAACTGGCAAAGCAAAGTGGTGGTGGATCAGCGTTTAGTGACAGGTCAGAATCCGCAATCTGCAGCCGCTGTTGGTGAGGCTGTAGCGAAATTGTTGACAAGCAAATAACCCCGCACTTTACTTCTGCATAGCCACAGTCTGAACCGCAGCTGTGGCTATTTTGTGTTATTTGTTCCTTAAATCTTTATTCATAGCTGCAAAATTACTCTGGATACTGCTCGTAGGCTGGCTCTGTGGCAAAAACTTATCTAGTCTCAAACCAATGTTTTTTTGGATATGTGGTTATGTGGGTTCGATTTTGTCTGGTGTTACTGAGTTCTGTTCTGACGAATAGCCACGCAGCTTCAAAGCAGCAGGTATTGTTGCTGACTTACCATTTAAAGGCTCCTTATGTGATTGATTGGGGAGAGCAGCGTGGTTTGTATTTTGATCTGGCGGTCTATCTGAATCACAAAACGGATAGCTATCAGTTTACAACTGAACTGATGCCAAGAAAGCGTCTGGATGTCCTATTGGCGGGGCATTTTACCGATGTCGTGATTGGTGTCCAGCCTGGCTGGTTTAAACCCTTGGCCGATAAAATGGTTTTTACAGCGCCTTTTTTACACGACAAGGATATGTTTGTTTCAGATGCCCGAAAACCAGTGCGTGATAAAGACCTGGCCGATTTAACCGGCAAAATTTTTATTGGTTCACAAGGCTATAAATACCAAGGTATAGATGAAGCCGTTGCGGCCGGAACTATACAACGTGTGGATACCTTACAAGAGGATTATGTACTGGATATGCTCAGGCTAGGGAGGGGGGATTTTACTATTATCAGCTCTTCGACCTTGTCTTATAAATTCAGTCACGGTGAACATGCCCGGCATTTTCATGTCGCCACGACCCCACATGATGTGATCCAGCGACGTTTTATGCTCAGCAAGACTGATCCACAGCTGTATCAGTTTTTACAACAGGTGATCCGGCAAATGCCTGCGGACCAGGAATGGCAGTTGTTATTAGATAAATATCAAATTCAGCAGGCAAAGGTAAATCCATGATTTAAGCTTTGTTTTTCTTGTTGGTTTTCACTAAAGCTTCGCTATGTTGTCACACTTTTGCAAAGTTAAGCCTGCATTCTAAAACGGCTTAAACTTGTTGCATGCATCACTGTTCCTGGTGATTTTAGGGCCTCTTAGCGGGCCCTTTTTTATTCGCCTTCATTGCTCAATAGTTGTTGTTTGGTAACCACTCTCTGAGAAATTCAATAAAAGCCTTACTCTGTCGGGGCGGAAGTGACCTGGCGGATAGACAGCATAGATGCCACCCTTAGGCTGTTACCATTGGGGTAAGACTTGCTGTAGTTCACCCTGTTGTATCAGCCGTTTTGCGCTGTCGTCTGTGATGACTCCAAGTCCTGCTCCGGCTTTTTCGTAAAGCAGTGACTGATCCTGTAGAGCCTGCTTTGATTTGGCTGGAGTCTTTCAGCCAGCCCGCTCTGATGGATAAATCTATGCCTTCTTTAACCGAATCTTTGATCTGATCATTAAAGTCCCACTCAGATTCTGCTCTGAGCTTTGGGCTTCCATCAATTGCTGATTTAATTGCTGCGGTAAAGGCAAGCAGTGCTGGTACAGCTGTTCTTCGGCCTGAGTCAGGCTCACCAGTCGGGTCGTTCGGCGAAACAAGGCAACACTAAGCCTGGACTCAAGAGCCTTGATTTGCAGACTAACTTTGGTTTTAGTGCAACCCAGCCGTTCAGCCGCTGCAATTGCTTAAAGCACAGAGTCCACAAAACTGGAGTTACTTATCACCAGCCGCTGAGATTTTTCCAGGAGAAAAAACCGGTAAGTTCCGTTTAGGCCTGGATCAGTTAATGACAGACGAGCAAGGCAAAAGCCGTATTTCGACGGCAGATTATGCGGTGGCTATGCAGGATGAAGCAGAGCAAAACCAGCATGCCAACACGCGCTTTTGTGTCGCTTATTAAGCTGGGCCCGGCAAAGGGGCTGTTTGCCCCTTATTCATCAAGTTTTCATACATTCGTCACTAAAGCGTCATAAGCCAACTTTAGGGTAAGGCCTAATTTTTTATATAAAACAGGACTTTACTAAAAATGAAATTTTCTGCGCTACGTCTTACTTTAGTGGCTTCGGCCATAGCTTTAGGTTTATCTGGTTGTACGCTGGATGGTGATGATGGTGCACCAGGACCAGCAGGACCTGGTGGTGCAGTAGGACAGCCTGGCACGCCTGGAACTCCGGGCCAAAATGCTCAGACAGGGATCAGCACTAAAGCTGTTGCTCGTTTTGTCACTGGTACCTATGGCGCCGGCGCAGCTGAAATTACTCAATACCACAAAGCGTCCAAGCGTATTTTTGTTGTCAACGGTGCAGCGAACAAAGTGGAAATTCTGGATGCTTCAGGCATTAAAAGCACAGCACTGACAGATGCTATTACGGCTAACAATTTAACCAGTATGCCATTGACTATGCCTGCAACTGTCATAGTGAAAAACGCCGGCGGCGCAGATGAAACCTTGACTTTAGGTTTTGCCAACTCCATCGCCATTTCAGGCAATCTTCTAGCTGTAGCTGCAGAAAATAAAGTGAAATCGACCGCTGGTGCTGTGCTTTTTTACGATATCAGCGCCGCAACTCCGGCATTTGTTAAAGCAGTGAAAGTAGGGGCTTTACCAGATATGGTAACCTTTACTCCGGATGGCAGCATGCTGTTGGTCGCAAACGAAGCTGAGCCTGAATCCGATTACAGTGTTGATCCTGAAGGTTCTATCGGCATTATTAACATCACTGCTGGTGTAGCGGCTGACCAGGCTACTTTATTGGCATTTACTGCTTTTAACGCAGATCAGGCTAAGCTGGCGGCGCAGGGCGTGAAGTTCGCCGCACCTGCCGGTACAACTGTGGCGCAGGACTTAGAACCTGAATACATTACGGTCAGCAGTGACAGTAAAAAAGCTTTTGTGTCATTGCAGGAAAATAACGCACTGGCCATAGTGGATTTAGCCGGAAAAGAAATCACTAAGGTTGTGGCTTTAGGCTTTAAAGACTACAGCCAGGAAAAAAATGCTGTAGATGTCAGTAACAGAGATGGGGTAACGCTGACCACTTATCCTGGTGTGTATGGTATGTATCAACCAGATACGCTAGCCAGCTACAACTGGAAAGGCGCTACTTTTATCCTTAGTGCGAATGAAGGGGATGCGCGTGACTGGGACGCATATAGTGAAGAGGGCAGAGTCAGTAGCTTAAAGCGCTCAGCGGATTTAACTGCATTACAGGCAGGATTTTATTCAGCAAATGGCCTGGGTCGTTTGAATGTATCCAAAGCAATGGGCCTGAATGCTGATGGTGAATACGATGCTCTTTACGCTTACGGTGCCCGTTCTTTTAGTATCTGGGATCAAAACGGTAATCAGGTATTTGACAGTGGTTCTGATTTTGAACGCATCAGTTCAGGTGTTCATGGCGAGTTATTTAACACCAATCACACTATAGTTGAAGGGGATAGCCGTTCGGACGATAAAGGTCCGGAACCTGAAGCTGTGACCATTGGTCAGGTTGGTGATAAAACTTATGCTTTTATTGGCACTGAGCGCTTGAGTGGGATTTTTGTTTACGATATCAGCAACCCGTACGATACAAAGTTTGTTGATTACTTTCACAACCGTAATTTTGACGCTGTCTATGAAATTGACGGCGATGCTGTGCCTGCTGAAGTCAGTGGTGATTACCAGCAAGCCGGTGACTTAGGTCCTGAAAGCCTGGTTTTTGTACCTGCGGCAGACAGCGCTACAGGTCAGGCTTTGTTGTTAATGGCGAATGAAGTCAGTGGCAGCTTAACTGTATTTGAAGTTAGTCCACGTTATTAATGTTCTGTAGCATTGAGGGGGACAATTCCTCCTCAATGCTCTCATTCTACTGAAAACACAGCTTTTTTTTCTTCCTTACAATACAATCCTAACCACTGCTACTATACTGAGCCCGGACGATCTGAGCTTGATGCCGGTTTATCAGTGATCTTTTATACCGACATCACATGCTTCTGCCCTGAGGAATATGAAAGACGTGAAAACCAAGTTCGTTGTTGCTGGTTCTGTGCTTTGGGCTTGTTCGGCCTTAGCAACAGAAGTAGTAACTCACCCAGCCGTGCCCATGGACCAACTGACGGTCACTCAGTTGCGCGGTATCTATTCAATGCGGCAACAAAACTGGCCTGACGGTACTGCGGTCAGAGTATTTGTATTGTCTGCAAAAAGTCCGCTACACCAGAGTTTTGCCAAAGAAAAACTACAAATGTTTCCTTATCAGTTGGACAGGATCTGGCAAAAAATTACTTATTCAGGTTTAGGCTCAGCACCGGTAGTGCTGACTTCAGAGCAACAAATGCGTGAAATGGTAGCAAATACCGCAGGTGCTATCGGCTATATTGAGAATCCAGATGAACTATCCAAGCTTAAAGTCATTCGTGTTACGCAGTAAACTATGCCTTTTACTGCTACTGGGCTGTTCATTGCAGTCGCAGGCAGACGGGCTAAAGGCAGATAAAGTGCAATGGCATGGTTTTGTTTCGCAGGGCCTTATTCAGGCACCTGAAACTAATTTCGTCAATCTGGACGACAGCATTTCTGCAGAACTTACCGATCTGGGTGTCAATATGTCCTGGGCTTTGTCGGACAATCTGCGTCTGGCAGGGCAAGTGGTGTATCTGGATGGGGGGCGTCGTTATGTCAAAGGCACCCGGCTGGATTATCTGTTTTTAGACTGGACCTTGCACAATGATTTTGACTGGCAGCTGGATATGTTTATAGGCCGGTTTAAAAATCAGCACTGGCTCTATTCAGCGACCCGTGATGTGCCTTTTACCCGCAACGCGATAGTGCTGCCGCAATCTGTCTATTTTGATTCATTTCGCGATATTGCCGTCGGCAGTGATGGTTTGGCTTTTAAAGTCACCCGTAATACCAGCATAGGTGAAATTGAACTGAACTGGAGCTGGGGCTCGACGAACTTAAGTAAAGAGCAAAGCCAAATTCTGTTGAGCACTTTGGCGCAAGGTGATGCTGAACAAGACTATGTGCATCAGGCCAGTCTGTTCTGGCGGCCTGAACAGTCAGCCTGGCAGCTGGGCGTGTCTTTACTGGACTCTGACTTTAGCTACGAAAAAGCCGATCAGGATTATTACAGCGATGGTGCTATGACAGTGCAGAGGGTGATGTTTAATGGTCGCTATGCTGCAGAGTACTGGGAGCTGAGCAGTGAGTGGGTGCAGGAGCGGATGGATATCACTGATTTTTATGCTCCGGGATTTAAGCGTAACAGCTTTAGTCAGGGCTGGTATCTGCAGGGCCGTTACAATCTGTTGCCCCGTACCTGGGCTTTGCTGAGTGTGGATCTGTTTGATTTAGATAAAGACGATCGCAGTGGTCGTAAATTTTCTGAAAGTACAGGGGGGTTAGTACCAGCTTATTTTGGTTATCAGGACGAGTTAACTTTTGGCCTGACTTACGATATTAAAGATAATCTGCGCTTAACTATGGAACATCATTGGGTGAAGGGAACGGCCCGTCTGGCCTATCCTGTAATGCCTGATCTGCAGCACAATCAATCTGAATACTGGCAAATGTGGGCTATGCAACTGATGTACTGGTTTTAATTTTTATGCGGCCTTTTGTATTTAGTTTGCCCTGGAAAATATTGCTGGCGACTATCAGCGCGTTACTTTGCATGACGGTACTGCAAACCAGTCTGGGTTTGATGCGGATGAGCGAAGAATTTGACCGGCAGCAGCAGGTGAAACGTGAATCAGCGCGTCAGCAATATCTGCAGCAAAACAGCATTATTGAGCAGCAACTGCGGGTCTGGCTGGAAAGTTTTTCTGATTTGGTGCAGCTTAGCCAGCACGATGATTTTTCTGATTTTATTCAGCGCTTGGCCGAGCAAAGCGCCAATATGCAATTGCACCTGAATGTAGAGCAAATCTGGTTGCATGACAGCAATATGCAACTGCTATTCAGCAGCGGGCAACAAACTCCTTATTTCTCGCCCGCTTTAATCAAAAAGGTGCTGACAGAACAAAGTCCATCCACTATCAATTTATGTGTGGTGAATTGCGTCAAACAACTCAGTTTGCCGGTATTAAACCGCTCAGGTGAAGTCGCGGTGATGACTGTGACCACCACTTTGGTGGATATTTTATCGGCCTTGCATCATAGCCTGAATTCCGATGTGGCATTAATTCGTGCCAGCAAAACTGCCGCAGGACAAATTAACCGTGAGCTGATATCCAGCTCCAACCCTGAATTACTCAAAGCGCTGTTGCGGATGGTTTCCGATCAGCAGGCTGATCTGGCGTTAAACAAAGGGCTGGAGTTGCAGTATAACGGTCAGCAATATCTGATCTCGGCCTTTGAAATGCAAAGCAAAGGCGTGTATCTGGCTGTGGTTGACAATATCAGCGATTTTATTGCGACCAATAATGGTTATCGCCGGCAGTTACTTATCACTTCAGTTATTTTGTTTGGCTGTATGGTGTTGCTGGTGTATCTGATCACCAGCCGGATCAGCCGAAGGCTTAAAACACTTAGCCAAGCCTTGCCTTTATTGTCACAAAAGCAATATGCAGGCTTTCGCCAGCAAAGCCATTTTCAGGCCAGCCTGTGGCCGGATGAAGTGGATTTGTTGCGTCATGCCGCCGAAGAGCTGAGTGTTGAGCTGGAACTGCTGAACCATAAAGTTGAGCAGCATACCAATGAGCTGGAAAAAGTGGCGATGTATGATCTGCTGACTACGCTGCCGAACCGGAATATGTTGCAGTATCAACTGGAACGCATGCTGGCCAGTCAAAGTGCGGAGAATAAGTTTCTCGCTGTACTATTTGTCGATTTAGATGACTTTAAACGCATCAACGATAGCTTAGGCCATGCTCAGGGAGATAAGTTATTAAAACTGGTGGCTCTGCGTTTAAAAGATTGCTGTGGTACGAACGACTTATTATGCCGTTTTGGTGGCGACGAGTTTGTCTTTGTGTTGCCTCAATTGACAGACCTGGATGCGCCTTTTCGCTTAGCCAGTCAGATATTGCAGCGGATCCAGCAGCCTTTGACCATAGATCAGCAAAACTTTGTGATGACGGCCAGTATTGGCCTGACCATGAGTGCAACCGGCCCTGCGCAGTCTGATGATTTAATCCGCCAGGCCGATTTAGCTATGCATGAGGTGAAACTCAATGGCGGCAATGGTGCTCAGGCCTATAATCTGGATATGTATCACCGGGTACAGCAAAGGGTTTTACTGGAGCAGGATTTAAAAGATGCCCTGTTATTACATCAGTTTAGTGTCAGTTTTCAGCCGCAAATGACCATAGCAACAGGTGCCCTGTATGGTTTTGAAGCCTTGATCCGCTGGCGTCATCCGGTACGGGGTATGGTTCCGCCTGACGAGTTTATTCCTGTGCTGGAACAATCCAGACAGATAGTTCCGTTAGGCTACTGGATTATTGAACAATGTATGCAACAGTGCCTGGCTTTGCTGCACAGTGGCTGGCATCAGTTTCGTATTGCGATTAACTTGTCGGCTGAGCAGTTTGTTGACCCGGAGTTGATCCCGACACTAAAACAGTTATTGGACAAGTACGAGCTGCAGGGATCGTATTTTGAATTGGAGCTGACAGAACGGACTCTGGTGCAAAGTATTGAAACTATGCTGAACATTATGTTGCAAATTAAAGCCATGGGCATTCATTTTGCCATTGACGACTTTGGTACCGGCTATTCGTCCTTGAGCTATCTGAAAAAGATGCCGATGGACTGCATTAAAATTGATAAAAGCTTTTTATCCGGCATGTTAGAAAACGCTGCTGACTTTCAAATTATCGCCTCTACTATTGCTATGGTGCAAAAGCTGCAATTGCAGGTTGTGGCTGAAGGGGTCGAGACGCGGGAACAACTGGAGCTATTGCGGCAGCAGGGTTGTGATATAGCGCAGGGTTATCTGATAGCCAGACCCATTCCACAAGCTGAACTGGCTGGCTTTTTAGAAGAACATTTCCCGAAAGGTATTTGGCGGGGTCAGAGTCTTTGACTCTGCCCCTTGATTAACGGCAAAGCTGACCTTGTTGGATATAAGGGTTCAGAATAGGAGCCATACCTTTGAGCACCTGCAGTGGCAAGGCTGAGGTAAAACTAAAATCTTCAGCGCCTTTACCCGGCACAAAAGCGGTTAGGGTGCCGAAGTGATTATCACCCAGATAAAACACAAAAGTGGCGGTACGGTTAATGGTGGTGGCTTGTACTGTGCGACCCCGAATAACCTGAGTGGCCATTTTGTTGTCACCAGTACCTGTTTTACCACCTATCAGTAAAGGCGAACCATCCACTTTGGTAAATGAGCCCTGTAAACGACGTGCTGTGCCACCATCTGCAACCTGTGATAAGGCATAGCGCAACGCTCTGGCGACTTCAGGTTTCATCACTCTTTTGGCTTCCTGTGGCTGATATTTTAATTTCACTTCATAAGGTGTATTGGCGGCAAAATGCAGTTGGTCCACTCGTACTGTAGGTAACAACATACCGTCATTCTGAATAATACCAATCAGCTCGGCTAAAGAGGCAGGTCTGTCGCCTGAGCTACCCAAGGCAGTGCCAAGTGAAGGCACCAGGTGGTCAAAGGCGTAACCAAGTTTCTTCCAGCGTTGATGAATATCCAGGAAGGCTTCTACTTCCAGCATTATGCGGATACGGGTATCACGGGCGCTGCGATGTGAAGTTTTAAATAACCAGCGATACACTTGCTGGCGCTGGTCAGCTGATGCGTCAACAGCTTCCTTAAAGGTGGCTTGCGGGTTTTGTTGCATAAAGCTCAGTAACCATAACTCCAGCGGGTGGACGCGAGCTATATAGCCTTGATCCATCAGACTGAATTTACCCGGACCGTATTTGTTGTACAGTTCATCAATATCTTTCACTGTCAGGTTTTCTTCTGGCAGGCGCTGCTGTAAGAAGGCACTGAATTTTGCAAAGTCAGAATCTGGCAATAAATAACGGTGCACTGCCGCCAGACGGTCTGGTGTTTGTTTTAAGCCTTCGAAAAAAGTACTTAAGCGGTCTTCCTCAGTTTTCTTCTGATACTTACGCCAGAAGCGTTGCAGGAAAGAGCTGCCTTCTTTATCAGCAAAACGGCGTAAATAATCCTCACGACGAGGGTCTTTGTCGTTTTTCAGTAATAAAGAGGTACTGCCTGCGGTTTGGTAGCTACTGCTGTAGGCCACTATATCGCGCATGATGCGTACAAAAGGCAGGTTGATCGATTCTTTTAACGACTCCAGCACTGTTGGAACTCTGCTGTCTTCTTTTTTCTGGAAGTTATTAAAAACCTGTAAGCCTCCACCGGTAAAGAAGCGCTCAGAAGGAGAGGCAGAGTAGGTGCGTTGCAAGGCTGCATCAAGCATTTTCGGTAAACTGCGGTCCGCTGTGTGCGCCATATAAGTGGCTGCCCAGCTGGTTAAATTATCGTTTGGAGCTATTTCCAGATTGAGCAGATTTTCCGGCAGCTCATCAATAAAGGAGTCGTGCAGTTCAGCGACTATCTCCAGGTAGGTCGTCAATACACGTAACTTGGCGGTAGACCCCAGCTCCAACTTACTGCCTTCGTTTAAATCAAAAGGTTGATCGGTATTGTCGGTTTGCACCCTTACTCTGTTGCCACCCGGTGTTTTTTCAAACAGGGTAAAGCTGTAAGTGACTTTGTCGGTATTGGTCGCACTTAATAACCTCTCGCCCAAAAGCCCTACTTTCTCTGCTACAGCAGGGGAGGCCAGGCTGTTCAGATAATGACTGACTTTTTGCTGCAGTTCATGATGCAAAGACACTTTGGCGGTTAAATCCAGCCGGTCTAAATCATACAGCTGTTGGTTCAGTAAGTTACCCAGACGGCCACGCGCAACATTGATACCTTTCAGGGTCTGGGCATCTTGTTTAATCCCAGGCGCTTTACCGCCTTTAAACAATAAACGTTGTGACATGGCGGAATCTGCTAGTTCTTTATCTATCACATTGGCATTGGCCAGCACACGTAAATGGCTGTTGGTCAGCTCTTCTAAATCATCGTGACCTTGTAACAAATAATACGATGGCCGACGCTGCGCTATCATCAGTGCCAGTACCTGCCGCAAAGCCAAACCTCTCAGACTTTTATTCTGCTCTGTAGGCTCAGCATTTAAAACCTGATTAAACCGGCCAAAGTCTGTGCCAAACCAGGCCCATAGTGCATCACCTACACCATGCACTTCACCAAAACCCGGAGCGGACGATAGCGGCACAGAGTTCAGATAATCCAGCACAATTTCATGACGGGTTAAAGAGGTGTCTGCACCATAGCGATAAGCTCGTACTGAGCCTGACACCATCTGTAAAAATTTATCAGTAAAACTCTGAGTTAAGCCCTGTGGCGAATGCCGGTATTTTTCTATCTGAGTGGCGAGCGTACTACCACCAGCAGATTGGCCCTCTAAATTGAGAACTTTAGTCACCTGAGACACTGCCGCCATCATAAAACGTGGCCAGTCTACGGCCGGGTTAGATCGGGCTGGTGAGGTGAGCAGTTTACGGTTTTCGATAAATAACAAGCTGTTACGTACTACCGCAGGCACATCAGCCGGATGTTTATAGACCCGTTGCGGATGAGAAAATGAAAACAGTTCTTCGTTGCGGCAATCCCCGATTAATAAACCACCCTGAGCTTTTTCACGGTAGGGCGGGAAAAAACCTAACTGGGTATAAAACAGCAGTTCAGATGAAAATGCGGCTTGTTGTTCTACAACAAAATTACTTTGCGTTAAACGCGGAATAAATTTAGAGAGCTTGGAATAGCCTAACCGTTGATCAAAAGGCCCAGCTATCGGATAAGACACTTGATCAGTGGCACCAGATTGCAGCTGATAGGTTAGTTTTTTGGCGTAAAGGCTGATTTCTTTTGATTGATAATGTGCTGTGTGCAGCTCATAAGCGACCAGGGCTGCACCAGAGAGCAGCAACAAAATAAGTAGCCAGGGGATCAGGCTACGACGCTTGTGTTTGATCACAGGCGCAGGTTGCTCTGACGGTCTTTCGTCACGGTAGTTATCAAATTGCATTTGATTAAAATCTGGTGGGGATGACAAGTTCTTATCCATGAGTTCAGGCATCTGCCATGTCATTCGATTTTAACTGGTATAGGCTTGTTTTGCAGCTGAATTTTAGTGAAGTTTGTGGTTCAAACATACTGATTTATCTCCATTTACTGCTTTGGCTTTGCTTTTGACTTCAAGGTCGGCTCTAAAACCCTGCCGTCAAACCATAATTCAAGACTGTGCCGGAAGGCAGGATCGGCCTGAACTTTGGGTATCACACTGTTAATGAGTTCAATTTGTTGTTTGCCCCAATCACTGTTACTGCAGCCAACAGCCCCGGCAATGGGCAGAGGTAATTCGGCGATAGGCACATAAACCAGCCCTTTGGCTTGTTCCGGTGCCGTTTTATTCAGATAGGTCAGAACTATGTCGTAGTCCAGAGTGAAATCAATGCGGCCACTCTGAATCATTTTCAGTAAAGCCACAGGTCCATCATCACCAGAGCGGATTAACTCACTTTTTCGATAAGGTTCCAGTAGCGGTTCCAGATCGCCGTATCTGCGACCCGCTGCCAACCCAAGTTTAAAGGTCTTTGCTTCCAACAACCGCGTCAGTTCAAGCGGGGAGCTGAACTGTTGTGTCAGATGATTCGCCAGCGCCTGACGGGTAATAACGCCTTGTGGTCTGTACCAATGAGTGGGGGTGCTAAAAACCGCAGTTTTAGTAGGTTGGCTTCTGTGGATCATGCAAGGAAAACACAACTTTTCCCTTTTATTCAGTGCCTGATGAATGCGGGTTTGAGGCATCAGTAACACTTGATGCTTTGTTTCGGGTAATTGCTGTTGGAGACTACTTAAAAGTTGATCACACAAACCTTGTTGATCAAAAGGGCCTCCGACAATATGAAAAGGAGGTGCAGTGTTGATTGCCCAGTTTAGTAGAGGTTTCGAGGGACTGGTTACGCCGGGGCTACTGAGCAGCAGTGCCACAACAACCAGGACAAATCGCATCTGTGCTGCGCCTTAGATTTTTCCTTAACATATTGTTAATCTAACGAAAGCATAGCCAGAGGACAAGGTTTAATTCAGTTCAGTAACAAAGTTGCTGAACTGAATACTTCACCCAAACACAGTTTTAATGGTGGTGATGACCACCAACGCCATGCGCATGGCCGTGTTCAATTTCTTCGTTTGACGCTGCACGCACATCAATCACGTCAATATCAAAACTTAAGGTTTTGCCAGCTAACGGGTGGTTGGTGTCCACCTCAGCTTTAAACATACCTACTTTAACCACAGTGACCTGACGTTGACCTTGTTCGGTATTCACCACGGCCACCATACCTGGCTTCCATTTTTTTGCGCCCATCAGGTGTTTGACCTGAACGCTTTGAATGGAATCTTCAGTGCGCTCACCGTAGGCATCGGCCGGAGCCAAAGTGACGTTAAATTTATCACCAGCCTGATGGCCTTCCATTGATTTTTCTAAACCTTCAATCAGGTTGCCATGACCTTGCAGGTATAAAACCGGGTCCTGACTTCTGGAGTTTTCTAATACGCCAGTTTCATCTGATAAGGTGTAGTGGAACTGAACCACAGTGTCTTTAGTGATTTGCATTGTTTGTGTATCCGCTGCTTGCTAAAAAATGGCCGCTATTATTACGCAATGCATAGGCAGGGTCGACTTTTTTCTATGATTGATGCAGTAAAGCAGGGTGGGTTTGAGCCCAGCTTAACGGGTCCAGCGCGTAGAAAGAACGTAACTGCTGATACAAAGCGCTGTGTTGAGCTGCAAATAGGTCAGGTTGTTCAAAAAACACCTCTGAAATCACTGCAAAAAACTCTGCCGGATTGGTGGCTGCATAGGCGTCAAACAAGGTCGGTAAGCCAAGCGCCAATTGCTTTTGCAGTTGTTCGAATTCATAAGATAAAACCTCTGCCCATTGTTGATAAGCTTCGGTACTTCGAAGCAAAGGCGCACCAGTTGCCTGACCTTTTAATTGATCCAGTTGATGTGCAAATTCATGGATCACCAGATTATGGCCATCGTTGCAGATTGCTGCTGACTTTAAGGTATCAACCCAGGACAAGATAATCTGGCCGGTTTGCCAGGACTCCCCCAAACGTACCTGCGCCAATTCGCTAACAACTCCCGCTGCATCGGATTGCGCTGTGGGCACGACAAAAGCAGCCGGATAAATCAGAATTTGTTTTAGTTTCGGATAATAATGAGGGGGCTTATTTAATAACAACAAACAGGCCTGAGCCGCTATGGTCACTCTCATTTCGTCAGTGACCACCAAGTCAGCACAACCAATAAATTGCTTTTCTGCGACAAAGACCTGGATTAGCTTTTTCAGTTGTAGCTGTAAGTCGGCAGGTAAGGCGCGAAAGTAGGGCATGCGCTGCTTTAAAATTTGGCGCCATGCGGCAGGAAAAGGCTGCTGCTGAATTTTTTCCCGGCGATACGCCCTCCAGACTGGCGGAAAAAATACTGCGGCCAACACCACGAATGTCAACAAGGCTAAAAACAATAAAGGCACAGACAGTGCTCCATTTGGTCTTTGATAATGCAGTTATGGCGTCTGCTGTTATAAATTCAAGCTCAGTGTGGTGGAACAGGTTGCGTCCTGCAGGAAAAAAACTATAACCTTGGATTAACCCTAAGCGAACGAGCTTCCTGATGAATCTGTTTCAACTGAATTTATACCCTGGGTTAGTACACCCAGTTTTATTACAACTGCGCGATCCACATATCCAAAAAGATCGACTGCGCTTTAAATTTAACTTAGAACGCTTGGGGTTTTTACTCTCGGCGGAATTAGCAAAAACTCTACCTGTGCATAAGGTTGAAGTGCAAACCGTATTGGGAACTACAGAAATACCTGTGCCCACACAGCCTCCGGTATTAGTGACGGTGTTAAGGGCTGGCCTGGCGTTTTACCAGGGCTTCGCTAATGCCTTTGATGATGCAGATAGCGGTTTTATCGGCGCATATCGTGTTGAAGGCGAGTCAGCTGAGCAGTTGGAGATCCGGATGAATTACGCGGCTTTGCCTGATTTAACAGGCCGGGATTTGATTTTAATCGATCCTATGCTGGCCACGGGCGGGTCCTTACTTAAGGTTTGGCAATTGATTGCAGCTCAGGCAACACCACGTTCTGTGCATGTAGCAGCAGCTATTGCCGCACCTGAAGGCGTTGAGGCGTTGCGCCAGCATTTGCCTGAAGACAGTTATCTGTGGTTAGGCGCTTTGGATCAGCATCTGAACGAGCAAGCTTACATAGTGCCGGGTCTTGGTGATGCCGGAGATTTAAGTTTTGGTCCTAAGCTCTGAGGTTTGGGATCTCAGGGCGTTTGAGCCGCTAATGGTTGTCGGATCATCCATTGTTGTTTGGGGGCAATGATCTGCTGCAAAGGCAAATGTTCAATACTTTGTCTATCCAAAATCCGTATTTGCGGGCTGACTTGTTTGGCGTAAGGTTGTTGTTCCAGGATCCGTAGAGCTAAATCAATACTGATGCGAGCCTGGATCACTGGCGAATCAGTTGCTGCCGCCAGCAACTGAGCGCTTTGGATCAGCCTGACTACCTCTGGATTGGCGTAATACGCCATCACTTCAGTTTTTGTCAGGTTTTCGGCTGAAATAAAATTCTGAGCAACACCAGCAGCCACTGCATTGGCCAGCACATAGTTGGGCTGGTGATGACTAAACAGCTGCCGCACTAAAGTCGCCTGCGAAAAATTGTCTGTAGCACCATAACCAGCATGCACAAGCTGGAGCGGACTACCTTGTAATTCCTGCTTTAAACCCTGTTCTGCATCTTGCACCCATGCAGCCACAGCAGGGCCGGGAAACCAGGCCAGAGTGGCGTTCTGTTGCTGATTGTGTTTTAACAAATACTGAATGCTTTTGGCCGCCATATCTGCAAAAGACACTGAAGATCGGGCCGTAATAGCCGGGCTCTTAATACCGTTAATCAGATCGATGACCGGAATACCGGCATTTTTCAGCTGTAAAATCAGGTCATTTAAACCTTCGCTGGAGATAGCGCCAATAATCAGTGCGTCAGCTTTATTACTGACACAATCCTGTAGTTGCTGACGTTGGCGCGGTAAGTTCTCATAACCTCCGGCTTCATAAATGCCTAATTGTACGCCCTGACGTTTGGCTTCTTCCGCTAACCCCCAGGACACGCCCCACCAATAATGATCTTTGCCATGAGGTAACAGAGCACAGAGCCGCCATACTTTAGTGACTTCTTGCAGCGGCTGGTACTGCTGCGGCTTTCCATCTGCCGTTACGTCAACCGGATACCAGTTTTGCTCTGCCCCTAATGAGAAGCTAAAGCTAAAACCTATTATCAACAACGCTTTGAACATGAAATCCCCTTTTTATATCTGTATAAAACTAGAGGAGATTTCAGCACTTGGCGAATAGTCTTTTAGTGTTGAGCCAGTTTTTTGCGTAAATGCCAGAAATACCACAGCACCATAGCCACCACCAGTGGAATGCTGATGGACTCTATGGTTTTAGCGGGCCACTGCGGGATCCAGTGCACTATGGCTTGCTGAGCTTTGGTTAAAAGTTGCAGCGAGTAGTAGCTGATAGCGACCACCGACAAGCGCTCGACTGCACTTTGTAATTTAAGCTGCAAGTGGGCTCTTTTATCCATAGACGATAACAGCGTCTGATTTTGCCAGGCCAGCTTTAAGTTAATTTGAGTACGCAGCAATTCAGTAGAACGGCCCAAACGTTCGGCCAGTTGTTGCTGACGCTTTAAAATCGACTGTGCTGTGCGCCAGGCTGGTGTTAAGCGTCGTTCGGTAAAATGTTGCAACGACATTAAGCCTTCAACAGGCTGTTCATCCAGACTTTTCAGCCTGTCCAATGTCAGTTGATAGTAGGCATGACTGGCCTGCAATCTGCTGCTGTTTTCTGAAATCTGATGTTCTGTTTGCGCTGCCAATTGGATCAGTTCATCCAGCAACTGCTCGTCATTGCCCTGTTTTTGTTCGATGCGCGAGGTGATGACCGCCAGTTGCTGCTCTTGTTGTGGTAACTGATGCAGTGCTTGCTTGCAGTAAGGCCAGGCTAACAGAGCCAGTTTGCGGTAGTTGCCCAAATCAAACAACTGCTGCACTAAGGCGCCCAAAGCACTGCGGCTTAAGCCGTTATCCAGCACCAGCATGCGGCCAGCACCTTCGTTGTGTTTACGAAAGTCGGTCCAAATTCTGGCTTTGCCGTTAAATACCATGCTGCTGATTAAATGTTCACTGACAAAAAGCTGTGTTGGATCTTGTGTCGCCAGTTGAGCCGGTTGAACTATGCTCAGCTGTACCACCCGAAACAATTGCCCTGGCAGGCTGGCAAACCATTCATGATCCGGCACTAATTCCTGCGGATCACAAAACAGGCTGGGTGCTGTACCAGTGCGGATAAAGGTATAGGTAGAGAATTCATTATGTCGCTCCCAGCGCAGCCAACTGGCGCCCAGTTGCAGATTACAATCTTGTTCATGTGGCTCGAGGTTTTTACCCTGTTGCAGCGCCAGTTGCTGCATGGCCTGATATTCAGCAGTGCGTGAAGTGGTGGATAAGGTCAGTACAAACTGACAGAGCTGACAAGGAGAGTCCAGAGCCGGAAAAAAGCGTTGCTGTAATTCTTGTTCCAGCAAATCGCGTTGCGGGTGTTGGCGTAAATAAAGTTGAACCATAACAGACTCCAAAACTAAAAAACAAACAAGCCCCTGAACTAAAGCAGTATCCGTACCCAGCCATGACAGTCTGATGTCAATTGTTTGATTATATTGATAAATTTAATCTTCTCTCTGTGAGATTTCTTTGAGGATCAATACCTTGATGTGCTTTTCCTGCACAACAAAGCACTAAAGAAGTGCACTTCTGTTAACACTTTATTTTCAAATGAAACGAACTACACTTAAAACAGGAACACAACAAGGAGGGCAAACCAATGCGAACTTTGTATTTGTCGCTGTGTTGTACGACTATGCTGGCCACAGCACCGGCTTTTGGTCTTGAAACATTACCCCAGTTACAACTGGCGCAGAGCTATCAGCAGCAAGGAATGCTGTCTGCTTTTTGGATCAGTGAAAAACTTGATGGGGTTCGTATCTTTTGGGATGGCAAGCAAGTGCGCAGTCGCAGCGGGCAATGGATTAAGCTGCCAGACGAGTTACTGAAGCAACTGCCTGCTTTTGCGCTTGACGCTGAATTATGGGCCGGCAGAGGTCAGTTTCAGCAGGTGATGCAGGCTTTACAAAGCTCTGGAGCCGGGCTCTGGCAGGGTATTCGGCTAATGGTGTTTGATGCACCACAACAGCCCGGCACTTTTACCGAAAGGTTGCAGTTTTTACAACAGCAATTACCGCAGACCGCTTTTGTGCAGTTGTTACCCCAACAGCAGTTGCAGACAAAAGCTCAGCTTGATGAGTTATTGCAGCAGGTGGTAGCCGGAGGTGGAGAAGGCTTGATGTTGCATCATGCAGAGGCTCTTTACCAAAGTGGACGGGTCAGTCATTTACAAAAGCTGAAACTCTTTGAAGACGCAGAAGCCAGAGTGGTGGCGCATTTACCGGGTAAAGGCCAGTTTACCGGCATGATGGGTGCTTTATTGGTGGAGTTACCAGATGGCCGACGTTTTAAATTAGGCTCAGGCTTTACCGTGGCAGAACGTCAAAATCCGCCGGAAATAGGGCGTTTAGTCACTTTTCAATACCAGGGGCTGACCCATAAAGGCACACCTCGTTTTGCCGTTTTTGTGCGGGAGCGACCAGAGCCATAAAAAGCCAGTCTGCGCCTCTTGTAGCGGCCTGAACAACCAGACAGAATAGCGACCTTCATTGATGAGGTAGCTATGATCAATCTGGCCTTGATGGGCGCTTTTATTCCGACTTTTTTATTTGTCTCTGTCACGCCTGGTATGTGTATGACGCTTGCTATGACTTTGGGCATGACGCAGGGCGTGCGCCGCACTTTATGGATGATGTGGGGAGAAATGTTAGGAGTGGCTTTGGTGGCCATTTTGGCTGTGTGTGGTGTTGCCGCTATGATGCTGCAATTTCCTGCTGTGTTTCAGTGGTTTAAAATTGCAGGTGCTTTATTTCTGGCTTATATCGGTTGGCAAATGTGGTGGGCCAAAGGCAAGTTAGCTATTCCTCAGGCTGGTGCTAGTCGCGAGTTGTTGCCACGACGTACCTTATTTGGTCAGGGGTTTGTCACTGCTGTGTCTAACCCAAAAGGCTGGGCTTTTCATATGGCCTTGTTACCGCCTTTTATCGACAGCCAACTGGCATTTTGGCCTCAGTTGCTGGTGTTGGTTTGTATTATTATTTTACTGGAATTTCTCTCTATGCTGCTGTACGCCAGTGGCGGCAAAGCTTTAGGCGCCTTTTTTCAGCAACAAAACAAAGTGCAGTGGTTAAACCGCATCGCGGCCAGTTTAATGTTTGCGGTGGCGCTTTGGATGCTGCTGGGTTAGGGGCTGTTGAACTTTGGTGTTTATTTTTCACTCAGCGGTGCATTGGCAGCCACATGATGAGACAAGCCAATGAAATCATCGATGCGTAGTTGCGCTCTGACTTATCGTATCTTGTTGAAATAGCTCTGAAATGCTTCATTCTGGCAAACGCATTTTCAACAAGATGACGATGTTTGTACATGCCCCAATCCATTTCACTGTTGCCCTTCGTATTGCCTTTTCGACGGGGGATGATTGGAACGTAGCCTTTCTCTTTGCTCAGGTATGACCGGAACGTCTCGCTGTCATCCCCTTTATCCGCAATCATGACGGACCAGCGTTTCGGCCATCACAATGTCGTTGCGTTGGCCACCGCTAAGTTCAAAATAAACGGGCAATTCATAACTATCGACGGCCAAATGAATTTTGGTTGAGCGTCCGCCACGGCTTCTGCCTATTGCTTCATCGTGTTGTGTCGCTGCGCCGCTACTGTGTTGATGTGACCGTACAGCACTGCCGTCGATGAACAACCACTCTGAGTCAGTCATATAAGCTAACTTGCTGAATAATAAATTCAAAACCCCTTTCTTCGACCACAAATGGAATCGTCTGAATATCGTATTCCATTGACCGAATGCACCGGGTAAATCACGCCATGGGCAACCTGTACGCATGCGGAAAAGAATGCCTTCGAAGGTCATTCGATGCTCTTTTTTATCGTAAACCCGGCCACTGGCTTTCATCTGTTGCTTGAGCAACTGCCAGACTTTATCTGTTAACATGGTTCTTGGCATAACAACCCTGGGTATGACTGATTTTTGGCGAAACCATTATACCCTGTTGTTATGCCGTCTCATTTTTGTACTACAAAGCTCAACAGCCCCTAGTACACCTCGTTCATTTTCAGTTCGATATAGTGTTGGTAATGCTCTGGGTAACGCTTGCTTATATAGGCATCGATCTCGAGCTGCGGCATAAGCCTGCCGGCTTGGGCGAAATAATTAAGCTCCAACTCACTTACTTCCGGTCGTTCCTGATTCCACGCTCGCATCGCCATATTGAACTGTGCTCTTGCTAAAGACCCAAGCGCTGTATCTGATTTTACACTTGCATGAGCGAAGACTAAGTCAGTCATAGCTTCTTTGACCTGCTCGGGAGTTTCACCATTTGGCCAGTTTATGCTAACTGGATCTTCAGGATTAAATGTATAGTCAGGGATGTAATATCCTATTATTTTTTCAGCCTGCTGCATCGCATTGACAAAATTGACGACTCTCACCGCCTTGATGTTTATTTTTTGTTCTGCAATCTTTGTATGCAAATCACTGTTTTCGTCCATCACCATATTAGACAATTCTTGAATCTTATAGCCTGATGCGAATTCAATATCAGCAACCAACGGAAAACCATTCTGAATCAACACACCGAACTCAGTCTCATTCGAGAATTTTAACAAGCCAAAAAGCTCATTATTTAATTTCAAATACGCGTTCTGCTGCTCGTTATTCATTTGACTAATAAAGGTAGCAAAATTTACAGCTTCAATTTGCTGTCGTTTAGCTGCATCCGAAGGAAGCTGATTTCTTTCTTTGCTTTCACTTACCTCACTAAGTTCGCTAATTTGTGTTATAGACCAATCGCCTTCTGATACACCATCTCTTGGCCACAGAATACTTACCAGAATGGCAGTCACTAGAAAAATCACTGCAAAAACTGAAAGTTGCTTAAAGTTTATTTCCATTATAGAGAATCCCTGTATTGGTTCTAGCCGGTTTTATTAACAGTTTTTGACAAAGTCAGCTTTGTAACTTCTACAAACAGCCTCTTTGACAGCTGCCTCTTTAGCTGCCTCTCCTACACCCCTTACAGCGCCAAAATATAAGTCACTAAATTCCAAGCATCTTCCGTGTCCAGAACATACTGCTTTCATTGCCTGATTGAATGAGGTATCGCATGCATCTCTATGACTGTTTGACGCATAACAAATATCATGCGCATTACACGCAGGTCTAAAATCTTTACCTGCGGTAGGAGAATTTATGTCACCGCTAAAACCCGGTAGACCCGAATATGACGCTATTACTCCTACGGCCACTTCTAAGAGTGAACCTGTACCACACCCATTTGTCAGAGGAGGTATATTCATAAATTTAATGTTAAAGTACGATGGCCCATCAGGCCAATACTGCTGGGAATTGAATTGCTTACAGTGTGAAGGTTGATTTGCTGCAAGAGCGCTGCAAAAATCATTCTGTATTGATTCAGAGTCAATAGGCATAGTATCGTGCATAGCTTGCAATAGCCTTACTTCCTCGGAGATCTGATTCGCAACATTGGAACATGCGGCACTTGTACAATAGATGTTATGTGGGTTGCTCATACCTTGCCCTACCACTTCAATAATCTCCGTCGCTTGAGAAGAATAAGTTGGCCCCCATCCAATAGTAAGAAACATGACTAAAGAAAGAATAGATCGCGTAGAGATTTTTAACATTTTCTAGTCCTTTAAGTTTTATCTATTATCCATAATTGAAGTTTAATTAACAAATGGTGCTTCTTTGGAAAAAAATAACATATGTTAATGTTTGTTTGCAATGATTGGTGTGAGATTGTAAGGTTTTTGTGGTGATTTAGCTGTTTATCATAACGATACACGGTCACCATACATGAGCATAAACTGCATCATAGCCAGCTTCTTACTTTTCATCAGACTTGATGAAGCCAAGCACGACTTTTAAATCTAAACTCCTCAGAATTACGAATCCTGACCTACTCTTTGCTTAGTAATCTCATCATAGGCGCTAGGGGCTGTTACCAGCGATAGCCAAAAATCAGGCTGCTGGAACGCTGCTTAGCCTCCGCCAGCCAACCATTCCACTGAGTTCTGTTCGGTTGCACACTGCGTAAACTGCTGTGTTCCAACGCAAGACTCAGGTGTTCTGTCAGCTGATAAGTCCAGTTCAAAGTCCAGCTGTGGCCTTTGCCGTTGTTATCATCTGTAGGTGTCTGGTCTTTATCTATCACTTCAAAATGGTCGTAACGGGCACTTAAGCTGTGTTGTTCCAGCTGATAGTTCAGCATCAGGTAATTGCTGCGATAATCGGCGACTACTGTGTTTTGTCCCATAGCCGTATCGCCATTCAGATACTGAGCCAGTAGCCGCCAATGGTCTGTCAGTTGATGTTGCAAAGCCAGACTGACAAAACGGGTATCCCAGGCATATTGGCCATCTTTTAAGGTCGTAGGTTCGCCTCTGTTGTCGTACCAATACAACCTGACTTCAGTGTGATCTTTATATTGCCAATGCAGCCCCGTGTAATAGCCGGTTTTATGATCCAGTTCGCGATTAGGCTCTACCCAGGCTGGTTGTTTTTCAACTACACCGCCTACAGCTATGCTGGGATAGTTAGCAAAATCAACCCGCTCACCAATAGCTGTTTGCAAATTATGCAAAGCAAAACCACGCCAGGTTAAGATGGATCCGGCCGGGTCATTGCCCTGAAACAATGCGCCTACCCACAGAATACTATGCTCTGATTTAAAAAAACGGCCGGGGCGGCTAACAGATAATTCAACGGCTCTGGTTTTGATTTCTTCGGCTATCCAGCTATTAATGGCGGAGAATGAACTGGTATAAGGCGAAGTCCAGGCCAGCTCGGTGTTTTCCAGTGACATGGCCGGATAAAATACCCCAGCTCTGCCACGTACTCTGTAGCCTGAAACAGGTAAAGGATTCCAGTTGATCCAGGCTTCAGTGACGCCAAAGCCAGCTTCGGGGGCTCTGTGCCACTGGGCATGCACAGTGGCTGAAAACTCAGAATCGGTTTCAAGCTGAGCAACCAGATACTGTGGCCCAGCGCCTGCATCGGTGTGATGGCCAAACTGGCCTGTGCCTTTTTGCCACCATGGCGCTAAATAATGAGCTGTATCATTTTGTTTATTCAGGTAAAATTCTCCGCGACCATGCAGGCTCAGTTGCTCAAAAGCCAGGGCAGGCATACTGAAAGCCAGCATTGTCAGCAGACTGATACGAAAACGTGCACAATGGGTCCTGGACATCCTGTGTTCCTTATTTGATTTACTGCTTTGATACTAGCAGTTTGCTGCGGCTGATAAACATAGGTGATTCACAAAGTTTTAGCAGCTTTCTCTGGCAGATAATGACAATAAGCCTAAACTGCTTTAGTTTAACCACATCTTGGTTTAACCAGCTTTATATCCTCTGCCCCGGAGATTATTCAATGACTTTGTTCGCTGCTGTTTTATCTGGTTGTCTATTGTTCTGTTTTAGTACCGGGGCTATAGCCGCAGTGCAAATTTCAGTGACCGATCAGCAAGGCCTGCCGCTGGAAGATGCTGCAGTTGAGCTGCTTGACCCGGCAAATAAAACCTTTTCCCAAAAAAAAGCAGAAGTGAAACAACAAGACCTGACCTTTATTCCTTTTGTATCGGCCTATCAAATCGGTACCGCTGTTGATTTTCCAAATATGGATAAAACCCGGCATCATGTGTATTCGTTTTCACCAGCCAAAGTATTTGAGCTGAAGTTGTATGCCAACAAACCTGAAGCGCCAGTAGTGTTTGATCAGGCAGGTATTATCGCTTTGGGCTGTAATATTCACGACTATATGCAGGCCTATATTTATATTGGCGAAAGTCCGTTTTTGCAGGTCACTGATGGCAAAGGTCAGGTGACTTTTAACGATATTCCGGATGGCACTTATCAGCTCAAACTCTGGCATCCGTGGCAAAATGCCGACTGGGTGACTCAAAACGTACAAATTAAACAAGGCCAGTTGATGAGTTATCAGTTGGCTATTACCGCTCAGGAAAAACCAAAGAAACCAAAAAAAGGCTTTGGTGCTTCCTATACTCCCTGATTTTTTAACCGACCCGATTTTTTAACCTAAAGGAGCCGACTCATGGCCACAGTAACATTAAAAGGTAATCCATTTCAGACGATAGGCGAACTGCCAGCAGTGGGCAGCAAAGCCCCTGATTTCACTCTGACAGGTGCAGGTTTAGCTGATGTAAAACTGGCAGATTTTGCTGGTCAACGTCTGGTGCTGAATATTTTTCCAAGCGTAGACACGCCAACCTGCGCTACGTCTGTCCGTACTTTTAACCAGGCTTTATCGAGCTTAAGCAACACAACGGTGTTGTGTGTTTCAGCTGATTTACCTTTTGCTCAGGCGCGTTTTTGTGGCGCTGAAGGCTTAGAGCAAGTGAAAAACGGTTCAAGTTTCCGCAGTTCATTCGGCAACGACTATGGCGTGGCATTTTCTACTGGTCCTCTGACTGGTTTATTGTCCCGTGCTGTCGTCGTTGTTGGCACTGACGGTACAGTGTTATACACAGAACAAGTGGCTGAGACTGCTGATGAACCTTCTTATGAAGGCGCTTTGGCTGTATTAGCTTAATACTGCAGAGGTCAGAGTCCAGGGACTCTGACCTCAAGCCAGAGAGTCCTGTTATGCGGCACAGACTACTTTGCGTTTTTGCGTTATTTTTACTGCCTTCACTGTCGGCTGAAACAACCGCCTCGCCAGATAAAGTCCTGCGCATGGGTATTCATAATTTTCCGCCTGATTTTGTGGTCAGCGCTGATGGTAAAAGTTGTAGCGGCGAAGGATATCTGTTGGCTCGACGGCTGTTTGCTCAGGCAGGTTATAAATTAAAGGCTGTCTGCACCACACCAGCCCGGATGTATCTGTTGTTAGATCAAGGTGAAGTGGATTTTAGTATTAATATAAAAACCACAGCTGCGATCAGTAAAAAACATAGGTTTATCGAACCCGCTTATATGCCGATGCAACTGATGCTGTACAGTCATTCACTGAGCTCTACTGCACCACAAGATAAAACCGTGGCCGCTATCCGTTCTTTTGATTATTTAGGTCAGCGTCAGCAATTGCTGCAGCAAGGTTACCAACTGGTCGATATGCCAGACAGTATCAGCGCTGTGCAGTTATTTTTGCACCAACGTACTCAGCATTTGATCAGTTATCAGGGACCTTTTGTGGCTTATGCTGATAAACAATCCACTGATGTCGTCACTGGCTTAAAACAAAAGAAGCTGGCAGAGATAGATGCCTATTTCGTCGTGTCCGCTGCTTCAGCCGATCACCTGCGCATTATTGAAGTTTTGCAGCAGCATGCCAAAGCTCATAGTTGCAGTTATCTGAAAGGCTGTGGTTAAGCGGATCTGCTGACCTTGCTGCCTGTTACTCGCCTGAAATTTAAAAGCATTGCTTTTTTACCTCTGTTTTTGCTTGAATAGCTGCTTCTTTTTATTCTTCGCAGAATCTTTCTATGTCCATCGAAGCTTTAGACCCTTTATCTGCTCCGGCAGCTCATTTACTGGCTTTATCCGATGCTTATATGGCGTCTTTATACCCGGCTGAAAGTAACCATATGGAAAGCCCTGCCGCTTTGGCTTTACCTAATGTCTTGTTTTTAGGTGCTTATCTGGATGGTGAATTAGCAGGCTGTGGCGCTGTTAAACTAATGCATGATGATGGCAGTTATGGCGAAATTAAGCGGGTTTATGTGCTGGATGCATTCAGAGGCCGCGGCCTGTCAAAACAACTGATGCAAGCGCTGGAAGCTCATCTTGTAGAACAGAAGATCCCGCTGGCTCGGCTTGAAACCGGTATTTCTCAACCCGAAGCTTTGGGTTTGTATGAAAAACTGGGCTATCAGTACAGAGCTCCTTTTGGCTCTTATTTGCTTGACCCTTTAAGTGTATTTATGGAAAAACGCCTCTAACCCATGGCTTTTCACCTGTGCGCGAAATAGTTGTGCTTTGAGTGGAATACGGCAGCCAGCAACCGGCTGCAATTGGGTAAACAGAGTAAGCATAAAAGTTGCTTAGCTGCTTTTGTTCTGGATAGTAAAGTGGATGATATTCAGCAGGCCAGTGAATTTTGGAGTCAGGCGCTGGGTGATCAGTTGCTGCCTTCCGATCCTGATTGGGCTGAGCGTTATGCTTATCTGGACAACCCATGCTCTGAACCCAGGCTATTGCTACAAAAAGTCGAACATCCAAGCCATACACGGCAATTCTGGACCCGCCCTCCGGGATCGCCTGAAAAGCCCTCATTCAGTGTTGTAACAGCTTGAAAGAGCGCCACTATTCCTTCGCTATCACGCCTTGACTGAGTTCTTTTTAGGCAGCTCAGCTGTTCACTTCTTAAACTAATCGGTGCTCTTCGGCCACAGATTTTGTGTGGTGATGCACAACGTGCCGATTTTAGCCAAAGCTCTGATGTAAAGCTCTGGCCTTAACCTAAATTCTTGTAATGTTTCTAGCACAGTCTTTTGTCTAAGAACAAAGGACTTGTGTTTTTTAATTTTAAAAGTTAACAGTTGTTCACTCATTTACATTTTTAAGTTTAAATTTTTAATTTAAACAAATTATTATAATTCAAATGTTTATGATTTTATTGTTTCACTTTGAAATTCAAAAAGTGGTGTTTTATTTATTTTTAGTGTACAACTGTGCGCTGAAATTAAGTGGAAGGACCAGTGTGAGCAAAACGATCTCTTTATGGGGCCAGAGCCTCTATCGCCAATTTAGTTTAATGCTGGCGAATCAGCCGAAGCTGGGTTATTACCTGCATCCTTTGTTGAACTGGAATAAACCTGCGCTGCATCCGGATTATCACAGTGCCCGCATTGTTGATTTTTGCTGGGAGACTGATCAGATGTTAAGTGTCTGGTTAGAACCAGCATCGTCCTGGGTAGGTTTCACCCCAGGCCAGCATCTTCTGGTCACTATGCTGCATCAAGGTCGTTATATCAGCCGCAGTTTTAGTATCAGCTCGTCCTCTGCTGTATTTGCGCGGCAAAAACAAATCCGCATCAGTTGCCGTATTCAACCTCAAGGCGAGTTTACTAAAGCTTTAGCCGCAGAGATGCCTAAGTTGACTCATTTGAGTGTCAGTGATGCGATGGGCGATTTTGTGCTGGAACCTAAAGCTGATACTGCGCTTGAACAGAGCATAGTGATGGTGGCGGCAGGTTCAGGTATTACACCACTTTGGTCCATGCTAAGCAGTTTACGCTGCTGGACTTCGCCTGTTGTGCTGTTTTATTGCGTTAAAAATGCAGCTCAGGCCGCCTTTTTGACAGAATTAAAACTACTGGCGGCAAAACAGCCTTTATTTGAACTGCAACTGATTGAAACTGAAAGTGCAGGCCGGTTGAATTTAGTGCGGCAATTAAAAGCGAAAGACGGTTTTTCGCTGACCAAGGCTCATTACTATCTATGCGGGCCAGCGGCTATGAGCCGTCAGTACAAGGACGATTTGATGCAACAAGGCGTGCCATCGACGGTCATTCATGCCGAACTTTTTGGATTGGCCGTGACTGCAGCAGAAGGGCCAGTCAAACAAGCTCTGTTTATACAGCAGGGGCAGGTAACAACAGTAGAAGCCGCTGCAGGAGTGCCATTGTTACAAGCCGCAGAGCATCAAGGATTAACCCCACGTTTTGGTTGCCGGATAGGTGTGTGCTATCAGTGTGTGTGTCAGAAAAAATCAGGCCAGGTGCTGAATTTACGCACAGGTCAAATCTCAGGCGACGGCCCTGAACAAATTCAGTTGTGTATTAGCGCTGCGCATAGCAACCTGCAGATAGAGTTATAGGATCAGAATGAAACTTACAGAACAACAATTGTCGGAGCTGGCTGCTGAGCTGGATCAGGTGAAGGCCGGTGTGATGAGTCAGTTGGGGGATAAAGAAGCGCGTTATATCCGCCGTATGTTACTGACGCAGCGCTTAAGCGCCATTTCAGGCCGCATATTGATGGTGCTGGGGTTTATTACGCCATGGTTGTGGGTTTTAGGTGTTGCGCTTTTGGCGTTGGCAAAAATTCTCGACAATATGGAAATAGGGCATAACGTTTTACATGGGCAATACGACTGGATGAATGACCCAGTACTGCATTCGAAGCGTTATGAGTGGGATATCGCCTGTGACGCTGGTTCCTGGAAACGCACCCACAACTTTGAGCATCACACCTACACCAATATCATTGGCAAAGACCGTGACTTTGGTTATGGCTTATTGCGCTTGAGTAACGACTTCCGCTGGCGCCTGCGTAACTTATGGCAGTTCGTGACTTATCTGGTGTTAAGCACCTTGTTTCAATGGGGCGTGTCTTACCATGAGCTGGCGGGTGAGCGGGTGTTTTTTGGTAAAAAGAAACCCGATCGGGTTAACAGTGTCAGCCACAAGGATTTGAAAAAAGCCTTCTTTGGCAAAGGTGCACGTCAGTTGTTTAAAGATTATGTGTTTTTCCCTTTGATTGCAGGACCTATGTGGTTATGGGTGTTAGCCGGTAATTTAGTGGCGAATATTATCCGTAATTTATGGACCTCCACTGTGATTTTCTGTGGTCATTTCACTGCTGATGTTCACACCTTTACCCAGCAGCAATGCGAAGGCGAAAGCTCTGGACACTGGTATTATCGGCAAATTCTGGGTTCATCCAACTTCACCGGACCGCGTTGGTTTCATATTTTAACCGGCCATTTAAGTTGCCAGATTGAACATCATTTATTTCCGGATATGCCAGCTTTGCATTATTTGACGGTCGCACCCCAAGTGCAGGCTATTGCGAAAAAATATGGCATTGCTTATAACAGCGGCAGTTTTTTGCGCCAGTACGCTACGGTAGTGGCCCGGATTATCCGATATTCATTTCCTGGCGGAAAAGCCACTACAGCATAAGATGTGGCTGCGCTAGCGCAGCATAAAAAAGGACAGAACTATGTTATTTGCCGATGTACTACAGCAGTTTAAAGCCGGACAGGCAGATGAGTTACAGATTGAAGTGCCAGCACAGTGGGGCCAGGGCAGGGCGGTGTTTGGTGGTATGGCGTCGGCTTTAGCTTTGGCGCATTTAATCACAGAGCTGCCTGCACAAATACCGCTGCGCTCAGTGTCCGTGTCTTTTGTCGCTCCGTTAAATGCAGGGCCAGCTACTGTATCGCGGCGTATTTTGCGTCAGGGCAAGTCAGTCATTCAGGCGATGGTCGAGATCACTCAGCAAGATCAGGTGGCTTTAGTGCTACTGGCGAGTTTTGGTGCTGAACGTCCATCGGCTTATCAGATTAAAGCGGAAACAGCGCCAGAATTTAATACAAAGGCTATGGTATTGCCAAAACAAGGGCCAGCACCGGAATTTACCCGACATTTTGATTACCATATCACGCGCGGTGTTATGCCATTTTCAGGGGGCACAGGCACAGAGTTAGGTGGGCTTATTCGTTTTGCTGAAGGCGAAAGTACAGCTGTAGGTGTGCTGGAGTTATTGGCCTTGGTCGACGCCTGGCCTCCGGTCAGTTTAACTTTACTGAACCAGCCGGCGCCCGCCAGTTCGTTAACCTGGACTATCGAGTTTATCCAGCCGCATCAAGGCGCTGAAACTAAAGCGCTGACGACGGACTGGTGGTCTTATCTGGCTAGTATTGAGCATGGCGCTGATGGCTATCATCATATTGAAGCCAAGTTATGGCAACCCGATGGTCAATTAGCGGCCATTAGCCGTCAGACGGTCACTGTCTTTGCCTGATGCTTACCTTAGTGAAAAGTGCTTAAAATTTATACTCGCCCGGCGTGGGCGCTTCTGTTATAGTGCGCGCCCTTTTTCCCGTGCCAGTTTCTGTGTCAATAGAGAGTACCTATTTTTTGAGCAACGCCACTTTTACCAGTCTGCCTTTAGCAGAACATTTATTACAAAGCCTTGAGAGTCTTGGCTACAGTCAGATGACTCCTATTCAGCAACAGGCTTTGCCTGCGCTGTTGGAAGGCAAAGACATTCTGGCCAAAGCCCGTACCGGCAGTGGCAAAACAGTGGCTTTTGCCCTGACCTTGTTGCACAAACTGGCGGTCAAACGTTTCCGCATTCAGTCGCTAGTGCTTTGTCCTACCCGTGAATTAGCTGAGCAGGTTGCGCAGGAAATCCGTCGTTTAGCACGCAGTCAGCACAATATTAAAGTGTTAACTCTGGTCGGTGGTGTTTCTGTTGGTCCACAAATTGGCTCGTTAGAACATGGCGCTCATATTATTGTCGGGACTCCGGGTCGTATTCTTGAAATGATCGACCGTAACCTGCTGAACTTGTCGGATGTCGAAACCCTGGTATTAGATGAAGCTGACCGTATGTTGGACATGGGCTTCGCTGATGATATAGGCGTGATTCTGAACGCTCTGCCTGCAGATCGCCAAACCTTATTGTTTTCAGCCACTTATCCGGACAAAGTGAACGATTTAAAACGTCACTTAAAAGCCGATGCTGTGCAGGTTTTTGTTGAAGATGCTGAACAAACTGAAATAGAGCAAAAATTTATTGAAGTAGAAGCCAACGATAAAATTGCTGCGTTAAAGCAAATCCTGTCCTGGCATGGCGCCAAGCCCACACTGATTTTCTCCAATATGCGCAAAGACACTCAGGATATTTGTGATGAACTCGCAGATGCCGGTTACAGCGTGATGGCGTTGCATGGTGACTTAGAGCAGCGTGACCGTGAACGTGTGCTGATGCAGTTCACTAACCAAAGTTGCCTGATTATGGTTGCAACAGATGTTGCAGCCCGGGGTTTGGATATCAGTGCTTTGCCTTTGGTCATAAACTACGATTTATCCAACGACCCTGAAGTGCATGTCCACAGGGTGGGGCGCACTGGCCGTGCAGGTAGCGAAGGTCTGGCTTTAACGCTGGTGACTCCTTCACAAATGGGCCGTTTGGCGGCACTGGAAGATCAGCTGAACTTAACAGCACTGTGGGCAGAGTTAACTGCTTTTCCTGCGAAAGATGCTGTACCGGCGCGCGCGCCTATGCGCACTGTGATGATCGATGGTGGTAAAAAAGACAAAGTAAGACCAGGTGACATAGTTGGCGCCTTAACAGGTGAATTGGGTTTGTCTTTTGATCAACTGGGCAAAATAAACGTGCTGCCAATGGTCAGTTTTGTTGCTGTTCGCAATGATGTAGCAAATGCTGCACTAAAACGCTTAAGCGAAGGCAAAATCAAAGGCCGTCAATTCCGCTGCCGTTTTGTCTGACAGACCAAAAAATGGTAGGGGGCGGGTCTTGTACCCGCCCGTCTCGAATTCAAATCCGATGCCCTTCAGTCTTGTACCCACCTGTCTAATGACACCGCGGTGTAATATACACAAAAACATTGTGATGCAGATGGACGGGCCGGGGCAAGCCACGGCCCCTACACAAAAAGTATCTGATGTAAGAGGAAAAATTGCCCGGATGCACTAAGCTCAAAGCGGATAGACACTAAAAAATAAAGAGGCCGCTTATGAACGTTCAACACTTTCTATGCAGCGCTGTAGTTTGTCTGCTGTTGTTTGGCTGTAAACCTGCTGAAACTCAAACCTCTGCTGTTAGTACTCCTGATGCTGTCACTAAAGTGGCAGAAACTCCCGCTGAACCCAAAGCCGCACCATGCCAGCTGAAACTGGGTTTTGAATCCTGGGAACCCTACCAATATGTCGGATTGGAACAACAAGCCAGTGGACTGGATATTGAAATAGTACAAGCCGTTGCCGGACGTATGAATTGTACGCTGGTGCTGCAGCATGGCACCTGGCAGGAATTATTGGGGCAGTTCAGGCAAGGACAGCTGGATGTGCTGTTGGGAGCATCCAAAACGCCAGCCCGCGAAGAATTTGCTTTATTCTCCGATCCTTACCGTGCTGAACAGTTCCAATTATTTGTTCGTAAGGATGATGCAGACAAATACAAATTTGAGTCTGTGGCGGAAATGGTGGCGGCAAAACACAAGGTGGGTTTGATCAGCGATTATTATTATGGTGAACAAATTAGTGCCTTGTATAGCGATGAGCATATGCGGCCACAGTTTGTAGAGTCTTCGATGAGCGAGCAAAATATCGCTGTGTTGCTGGATGATCAGGTAGATGCTGTACTGGAGGATAGTTTTGTAGGCGCCGCTATTATCCGGCGTAAAGGACTGGAGCAAGAGGTGCAGCCTCATAGCATCAAGCTGGATGAAACACCTATTTATGTGATGTTCAGTAAATCAACAGTCCAACCAGAGCAGGTCAGCTCTTTTAATCAGGCCTTGCAGCAATTAAAAGATAGTGGCGACTATCAGTTGCTTGTAGGTAAGTATCAAAGCTAATCACCAAACTGCCGGGCCAGCAATGAAGCAGTAAAGCTGGCCTTTAAATAAAAGCCTCTGGGCAGGGTTTGAATAGGTTGGCCATCTGCGCCAATAGCAGAAGTTAGCGCTTTGCTGTTGGCTGCTTTAGGCCTTAATTGCAGTACTTTGCCATGCGCGCCTTTAATCCGATCAATACCACCTAATACAATCAGTTCCATCAATTCTTCCCAGTCCTGTTGCAACAATGCTTGTTGCTCTGCATCCGGGCTCCATAAAAATGCAGTGCCAATTTGACGCTCCGCCAGTGGAATAGTGCGTTCGGCCAGTATGGGCACAAACAATACCTTGCTGAGTTTGCGACAGACCCAGGACTCATGCCAGCGCAAACCTGCGACATCGGTTAAAGGCGCAACACACACATAAGTGCTTTCCAGAGGTTTACCACATCGATCCACAGGTAAGGTTTTTAGTTCTACGCCTAAATGAGGAAAATCAGGTTCAGCTTTGCTGCCACTGCTGGCTCCGAGCACCAGTTCTAACAATTGACCTACAGTACCTTTTTCCCGTTGCAGGTTGGCAGGTAGTTGAAGCTGACATTGCTCTGCCAACTGGCCTAACGTCAGGCCCGCAATCAAGGCGCAACGTTCGAGTAGATCGTCGATGTTTAGCGGTGGCTGGCTCATAAAAGCATCATAAATACAGCGGTGATTCAGGTCTTTCAAAACATTACCATTTTTTGATTTATTTTGCTGTTCAAAAAGCAAGCAAAGCAAGTTATGCACAGTTGTAACGCTGCCTAAATTGCAATCTTTTCAGTGTAACGTTATGTTTTTTATGGTTTTTTTTGTTGTTTTGGTTGTGTGTTATTCCAGCATTTATGAGTTATTCAAGAACAAAAACACCCTTATGCACAGCTTTATGTACAGAGCCTGTGTAGAAGTTCACAGTGCGTGCTAATTAATCAGTTAAATTGTGGATAACTCTGTAGAAAATACAATTTGCCGAAGTCGTGACTTTATGAAAGAATCGATGAAACAACAGCTGTAAATAAGCTAGAGGTTTTTGTGATCGACGCTGAAGGCTTTAGAGCCAACGTCGGCATTGTGATATATAACCACCAGGGACAGGTGTTTTGGGCAAGGAGATACGGTCAACATTCCTGGCAGTACCCACAGGGTGGCATTGATGACGGGGAAACCCCTGAGCAGGCCATGTACCGGGAGTTAAACGAAGAAGTTGGTTTACAGCCTGAAGATGTAGAAATTATTGCTGTAACCAAACACTGGCTAAGGTACAAATTACCTAAGCGTTTAATTCGACGGGACAGTAATCCGGTGTGTATAGGGCAAAAGCAAAAATGGTTTTTGTTGCGCCTGACCTGTAAGGATGAAGACGTAAATCTGTTAAAAACTTCGCATCCGGAGTTTGATGACTGGCGCTGGGTCAGTTATTGGTATCCGGTGCGTCAGGTCGTCGCCTTTAAGCGGGAAGTGTACCGCAAGGTGATGAAAGAGTTTGCCCCTATTGCTTTGCCGTATCTTCGTAGAGATGGAAAAAATGAGAAGTTAATCAGAAGGGGTTAGAAATGCTGAGCCAGTTAAGGCGCATAGTGCAGGATGTGGCGCAAGAGCCGGTACTGAATAACGCATTGGCTGGCTTAGTCTCGAATGTAAAAAATGCTCTGAAGACAGAGTGTTGTTCTGTTTATTTAGCCGACTATAATCAGCAGCATTTTATGTTGATGGCGACAGACGGCTTAAATCCTGAAGCGGTAGGCCAAATCTCCATTGGTTTCTCCGAAGGTTTGATTGGCTGGGTAGGTCAGCGCGAAGAGCCAATCAACTTAGCCCAAGCCCATTTACATCCCCGTTTTAAAGTCACCCCTGAAGTCAGTGAAGACCGATTTTCGGCCTTTTTAGGCTGCCCTATTATTCATCACCGCAAAGTGCTGGGTGTATTAACCATACAGCAGGGTGAATCACGGGTATTCAGTGAGGACGAGGAATCTTTTTTAGTCACACTAGGTGTGCAGCTGGCCTCTGTGTTAGTGAACGCAGAAATGCGCCAGGCAGCCAGTCAGAATTCAAAACAGCAAAAAAGTACTGGCCAGTTGCTGGGTTTACCCGGTGCGCCTGGTATAGCTATAGGTGAAGGTTTTGTACTGGAACCGTCCAGTGACTTTGATGCGATATCGCTGAAAAAAGTCGATGATCCGGAAAAAGAGCTGTCACGTTTTTACAAAGCCGTCAAAATTACCAAAGCTGAATTTAATCGTTTGGCTGAACGTATGGCGGGGCATTTGCCGCCTGACGCTTTGGCCATTTTTGATGTTTACCATCAGTTATTAGACGCGGCCAGCCTTGGTAATGAAATTGAAAAACAAATCCACGAAGGCTGGTGTGCTAAAAGCGCGCTAAAACGTGTGGTTGAAAAGTTTGCCCGCCAGTTTGACGATATGGACGATCCCTACCTGCGTGAACGCGGTACTGATATCCGTGATTTAGGTCAAAGAGTGCTGAATCATTTGCTCGACACTGAGCAGCGTCATCATAAATTGCCGGAAAAAGTCGTGTTAGTGGCCGACAACGTCACCGCCACTATGCTGGCCGAAATTCCGCGTGCTCAGCTGGTGGCTATAGTGTCGCTCAAAGGCTCGGTCAACTCACATGCCGCTATTATGGCCCGTGCTTTGGGCATTCCGGCTGTGATGGGCCTTGACGAGCTGCCGCTGTTTCACTGGCAAAGTCAGCGTTTGATAGTGGATGGCTATCGTGGTCAGATTTTAGTTGGGCCAGCTGAAGCTATAGTGGCTGAATACCAGGCCTTGATCAGTGAAGATGCGCAGCTTAGCGCCCGTTATCAGTCTGAGATGCATTTAAACGCCCAGAGCGCTTGTGGTGCGCCTTTTAGTTTAATGGTCAATGCTGGTCTGGCGATAGAGTTGGAAAGCGCTCAGCCGTCTTATACAGACGGTATAGGTTTATACCGTACTGAATTCCCTTTTATTATGCGAAACCGTTTCCCAACAGAAGCGGAGCAAATCGAACTCTATAAAAAAGTGCTGGCGTCGCATCCGACCAAAGCCGTGGTCATGCGTACTTTGGATGTGGGCGGTGATAAAGCGCTGCCTTATTTCAGCATTATTGAAGAAAACCCCTTTTTAGGCTGGCGTGGTATTCGCTTAACTTTGGATCATCCGGAAATTTTTCTGGTTCAAATCCGCGCTATGCTCAAAGCCAATATAGGCCAGGGTAATTTACATATTTTGCTGCCGATGATTTCGGACTTAGCTGAAGTGGATGAATCGCTGCGTCTCATCAAACAGGCTACTTTTGAACTGACGGATGAATTAGCAGGCACTGAAGTGCAGCTACCTAAAGCTAAAGTCGGGGTGATGATTGAAGTACCGTCCATTATGTATCAGTTGCCTGAACTGGCGCGGAAGATTGATTTTTGCTCTGTCGGCACCAACGATTTAACTCAGTATTTATTGGCTGTTGATCGCAACAACCCAAGAGTAGCGGGTTTGTATGATGCGATGCATCCTGCGGTTTTGCGCGCCTTGCATCAAATGTCATTACAGGCTCAGGGCTTACAATTGCCTATGAGTATTTGTGGTGAATTGGCAGGTGAACCTGCTGGTGTGCTGATTTTAGCTGCCATGGGCTATGACAAATTCAGTATGAACAGCAGTAACCTGGCAAAAATTAAATGGTTGTTACGCAGGGTGAATATGTCTGAACTGCAATTGCTGCTACCGGAAATTCTGGCCTGCCAGTCGCCAAAACAAGTTCGTCTGCACGTACAGCGTTTCCTCGATCAAAAGCAGCTACTGAACCAATTACGTGCTTAACAGCACCAAGGGCTGTTACAATGTTTGACCTTATCTGGATCTGTGTAGGTGTGAATGCACCATGCAGATGTATTGCTTAGAACAGGACTTTTCATAGTGGACTCTTACTTTTTATTCCCGCAAATTGACCCGGTGATCTTTAGCATCGGGCCTGTCGCCGTGCGTTGGTATGGCTTGATGTATGTGATTGCCTTTTTACTGGCGAACTGGTTAGCGAACCGCCAAGCTGATAAACCGGGCTCGGGTTGGACCCGAGATCAGGTCAGTGACTTACTGTTTTTCGGCTTTTTAGGCGTCATTGTCGGTGGCCGCGTTGGTTATGTATTGTTTTACAGTTTCAGTAACTTTATTGCTGATCCGCTTTATTTATTCCGCACCTGGGAAGGTGGTATGTCCTTCCACGGTGGTGTGTTAGGTGTGATGGCCGCTATGGCCTGGTTTGCCTGGCGCAATAAAAAACGTTATCTGGAACTGGGTGACTTTGTTGTACCGCTGCTGCCTCTGGGTTTAGCTTTTGGTCGTTTGGGTAACTTTATCAACGGCGAATTATGGGGCCGCACTACAGACGTACCATGGGCTGTGTTATTCCCGAATGCCGGTATGTTGCCGCGCCATCCATCACAACTTTATGAACTGGTCGCTGAAGGCATCATTCTGTTTATTTTGCTGCAATGGTACAAAGGCAAAAAACCACCTGCAGGTAACGTCGCTGGTTTATTCCTGCTGGGCTATGGTACTGCACGTTTTATTATCGAATTCTTCCGTGAGCCGGATGCGCATTTAGGCTTGTTATCTCTGGGCATGTCGATGGGGCAGTGGCTCTGTATTCCAATGATTGTTGCTGGCCTTGGACTGATTGTCTGGGGGTATAGCCGTGAGAGTAAATCAGGCCGTCAGAGCAAAACATCAGGCAAAGAGAGCAAAGCATGAAGCAGTATTTAGACTTAATGCGCCATGTGCTTGAACATGGCCACAAAAAATCTGATCGCACAGGCACTGGCACCATCAGCGTGTTTGGCTATCAGATGAGGTTTGACTTAAGCCAGGGCTTTCCGCTGGTAACCACGAAAAAATGTCATCTGCGCTCTATTATTCACGAGCTGTTGTGGTTCCTCAAAGGCGACACCAATATCCAGTATCTGAAGGATAACAAAGTTAGTATTTGGGATGAATGGGCGACAGAGCAGGGCGATTTAGGTCCTGTCTATGGTGCGCAGTGGCGCAGCTGGCAAACGCCGGATGGCCGGGTGATAGACCAAATCAGCCAGCTCATTCACGACATTAAAACCAATCCAGATTCACGCCGTTTAATCGTCAGTGGCTGGAATCCAGCGGTATTGCCTGATACTAAGTTCAGTCCAAAAGACAATGCGGCTATGGGCAAACAGGCCTTGCCACCTTGCCATACCTTGTTCCAGTTTTATGTGCACGACGGTAAATTATCCTGCCAGTTGTATCAACGCAGCGCCGACATTTTTCTTGGCGTGCCTTTTAATATCGCCAGTTATGCGCTGCTAACCATGATGGTGGCGCAGGTCTGTGATTTAACGCCTGGTGATTTTGTGCATACTTTTGGTGATGCACATTTGTACAGCAACCATATGGACCAAGTAAACGAGCAGTTAAGCCGCACACCACATCCATTGCCACAAATGAAACTAAACCCTGCCATCAAAGATATTTTTGGCTTTAGTATCGACGATTTTGAACTAGTCAATTATTTGGCACATCCTGCCATCAAAGCCCCCATCGCGATATAAATACCGTAGGGGAGGGGCTTGCCCCTCCCGTCCATCTGCACCGCGGTATTTGCCCCCTCCCGTCGATCTGCACCGCAGAATCGAGTCTGACGAATTTCGGGATTGTAAAAACCGTCAAAATTTTCTGGCATCAATTTTGCTGTATATCTGACATAGATAAAAAAGTGCGATCATTGCCGGGGGCTACAGTGCGAATACTAGGTTTAGTGATGACAGTTCTGCTGTTGTGCAGCTGCAGCTTTTTGCCACAAGGGCAAGATGTTGCCGATCCTGTAACCAAATCAAAAGCAGAACAGCATCCTCCTTTGTTGTTTTACACTGAGCGTCTGGCCGATCAGCTTTTTCATAAATTACAGCCTTTGGAATCAGGAGCTATCGCCGTCACTACTTTTGCAGATGTGCAGCTTATGGCCCCTGATGTCAGTCGTCACTCTAGCTACAATGCCTCTTTGCAGTTACAGGAAAGCATGCAGACCGTTGCTACCCAACTTGGATATCAGGTCAGTGAGATCCGTTTAAACGATGCGGTGATGCTGCATCCCGGTTTTGAAAATGCTCTAGGCCGTGATTTAAGCCAACTGGCGCAGAATCAACAGGCGCGCTATGTGATTACAGGGACCCTGACCGAAGGAGAAGTGCATATCACAGTCAATGCTAAATTAATTGACCTGAAGAGTCAGCAAGTACTTGCTGCCGCATCCAGTGTTATTCCTGTAGCTGTATTATGGCCCAACGAGCAGTTGCAATTGCGCCATAATAGGTTGTATCGCAATTCGGAGTCTTAACGGATGAGCAGATTAAATCGCTATTATTTCAACTTGGTAAGCGTCATGGCCATTGCCGTAACATCTGGCTGTGCTCCGTTGATCCAGCTCGACTCTGACGCTCAACCTTCAACGGTCAATCAAGTGGAGCTAGGTCAGGGTAGTGGTCGTATGAAAAGTGAGCAGCCTTTGACGCACTTATATATCAGTGATTACGATAGTGCCGCAGTCCAAAATGCCCGCATGTCAGGAATGAAATTACCAGGCTATAAACCTGAACCTGTAGTAACAGTCAATCACTATGTGCAAAGTCTGATGCATGACTTAGCCGCTAATCTGGAAATTTTAAGTACAACCTTCAGTGTAGGCGTCACCAGCTTCGTGTATCTGGATGGTGATTATCAGCAAGGTGATTTGCTAGGCAACCAACTGTCGGAAGCTTTTATGCATGAAGCCACTCAATTTGGCATGGCAGTAACAGATTTCAAAACTACAGATTATATCCGTGTAACGCCAACCGGTGATTTCACCTTCAGCCGCGATTTTCTGGAATTAACACAGCAATATCCAATTAGTGTGGTGTTGGGCGGAACTTTGGTTCGTCATCAAGGTGGTGTGATAGTCAATGCGCGAATGGTGAACGTGATGGATAAAAAAGTACTGGCTTCAGCTCAGGCTTTTATTCCACAGAACGTGGTGCATGCACTTAAAGGAACTCACAGTGCGCCGTTATTGCAGTTAAAAGCGAGTCAGCCATAGCTATTACAGTATTTACAGGATGGACTAATGATGTTTAGAATCAGTGCTTTTGGTCAATTATCAAACAATAGGTTAGGTGTAAGCAGCAACATTTACTCTGCAATTTGTGCTGTCTTGATGCTAAGCCTTCTGTCATCCTGTGCAATGCTAGAAAGCAGTTCAGTTGAAATAGGCGATGAAACAGAAGAGGCCCAAATACCAACTCAATCTCCTGAAGAACAGTTGGCGATGTTGCAGGAACAAATGAAAATTATGCAGGCGGACTGGGAAAAACAGAAGCCAGCACTTGGTCGTTTAATGAGTAGTGAAGAAGATTTACAGTTTTTGATAAAAACATTAAGTGAGATGTCGGAACTTGATGATTCGCCTTCCAGAGCGGCGTATCTTGGAAAAGTTGAAAAAACGCCAGAGCAAGCGGACGCATTGCAGACATTGCAAAGTGTTGTTGATAATCAGGATCAACTACTTGCTGTTATCAAAGGTCTTTCTGAAATAATTGAGCAGACGAAGGCTTCTCGATCAACGCCGCAATTTAATAATTTGTCTGCAGCTACTGAAATTAACTCAGACAATGCAACATTTGCGAGCCCTGCCACTGATGGAATGTCAGTGGATCCCGGTAGTGCTAACAAATCTTCTTTCAATCAGACTGTACCTAGTGGTGCGGTACAAGCTCAATCAAATTGTGCTTGTGACTCGACAGAAACAAATGTGTCTACTAGTCAAAGCTCTGACACAAAAAGAAAGAGTACAGAATGGTTTGGTATAACAGAGCCATTAGCTGAAGCGGAGCCTGCCGGATCGAAAACAATGGTTTCGCAACTGGATTCTGCAGAGGTCTTAGCAGGAGCCCCTATTCCCGGATTAAATGTGAAGCGATTCAAGCGCAAAAATCTGCCTTCAGAGATGGCTGCCGCAGGTATTGATATGAAGCCATACATTTCTGCGCCGCAGTTTAAACAGAGTCGGAAATCTCTGAGTGATTATGTGTCTCAGCTTGCCTTTAAATTAGCAGGTAATCAGCAATTAGTTGGAAATAAAGTTGGGGTTGCGAGTTTTGTATTTTTCGATGAACAGCTTGAGCAAACAAGTTCTGTTGGTAATCAATTGGCCGAGCAGCTCAGCACAGTATTGCCTGAATATGGCGCTTTAGTTGTAGAATACAAACTTACACGCGAGATCACCGTGAGTCCTGCAGGTGATTTATCCCTTTCGCGCAATGTTGAGAAACTGCGTGATTTACAAGGAATGGATTATGTGCTGACGGGCACTATGGTTCCAACTAATCGAGGCTTGCAAATAAATAGCCGGGTTGTTTCTACTAGAAATAATTTAGTGATTGCATCTGCAACTACTTTGATACCTGCGATTTTGTTAGGGCAACTTTAAAGCAGTGTCTACACTGCATAAATTGAGTTTTGTACACTTTGTTATATATGGATTCATCTGAAAGTACATATATTATGAATATATTGCTTAAATAAACAATCTGAGGTTTTGTGCCGACATAGATAGTGTGATGAATTGAATTTATCAATTTTTGTGTTTTGTTCAAATGTCTGATTTTACAGGTGTCGTTAGATTCATCCTCATCGCTGTACTCGTTTCTATTGATTGATCAGGTGTTTATCCGTATATTCTGTTAATTAGGCGATGGTCATTTTGGTGATATACCTCTTGTATTCAAACAAAACCATCAAATGAAAAAAATACAAAAAAAATTAAAATTTGTATTAAGTTTTTCAATCCATGGTCGATACATAGATACGCTTGTGGTGAATTTCAAACAAGTTACCTGAGCGGGTTCATTGTAACTATTTGATCAATATAGGAAATGATATATGAAAAAGAGTAATCAACAAAAACTGGTCTCTGGTATCGGTTTAGCCTTAGCTGGTATGACGGCTTTGACTCCACTGCAATCTATGGCTATCAACACCCAAGCATCAGTGAAAGTCAAAAATGCTATCACTTTTGCTGAAACTGCTCCTCTGAATTTTGGTACTGTGCGTGCAAACTACAACGTAGCTCAGGCTGCCAACGCCTCTGCTTCTGCTGCTCGAGTTACTCTGCCTGCTGATGACGCAGCAACGATGACGGCAACTGCTGGTACGAACGGCTTTTCAATGAACAGCTTAGTTCGTGGTAGCTCAGCTAAGTATACTGTTTCAGGTGCGGCACCTTTCACCGCAGTAAATATTTTAATAACTGACGCTGCAAGTGGCACGGCTGGTGCAAACGTAGCTCTAACTACAGCTAACACTGCTGCACCTGGTTTTGTAATCGTTGGCAGCTCGTGGACTGCACGTGACCTGGTATTGAACTCTACATTTGATATTGGTGATGCCAATGGTTTAGGCCAGATCACAACAGATGGTACAGGTGCTGCTAGCTTCTCTGTAGGCGCACAGTTAAGTACAGATCTTGATAATACCAAAGGTCAGAACTACGATCAGAATAATGAAGTTGAATACACAGGTCAGTTCGCCATCACTGTTTCTTACTAATAGCTGAAGATGGTATTGTACCTCTTTGTCAAATCTTTGAGGTCAATAGTAATGAAACTGAAACCAAGATGGCCGTTGGTGTTATTTGCACTGCTTGTTGTATGTTCAGCACAGAGCCAAATAATACAGCGGCCACTTTATTTTGGAACTATTATTACTACAGGTAACACTATCGTAAGCAGGATAGTGGTGCCACGTTCAGGCAAGCCTTACAGTACTCATCAGTTGCAAATTGTTGAGGATGCTTACCCGTCCGAATTAACTCTACAGTTTTTTCCTGCATATACAGAACTGCATTTAACGCCGGTCGTGCCAACAGAATTGCGAGCCAGCGCCGATTCTTTGTTACCACCATTTATAGTGGAAAGCCTGGATATACCTTTGTCCATTTTTACCGATGGTAATGGAGAATCGCAGCTTATTATCGGCGCTACAATCAAAACTACTGGTGATGGACGGCCATATCCCGATGCCAGTTATACGGGTAGTATAGATATAGTGGTAAATTATTAATCAAAAGGATAGAAAATGATAAAGCTTATTCAAAGTGCAGTCGTACTGCTTATGTTGACGAGCATGACCTGTTCGGCTAGTTTGATGATTACACCTTTGCGGGCGTCATTTTTTGATAACAAACGTAGTGACGAAATAATACTGGTCAACAATAGTGAAGAGGTGAATAGCTATCGACTGGAGTGGGTTGAACAGATGGCTTTACCCCAAGGCGGCTACCGCCCATTAACGGCAGCTGAGGCAGCGGCTTTTCCTTCAGCAAGTAAGTTTCTGCGCTACAGCCCACGTCAAGTCACTTTAAAACCTGGCGAAAGCCAGACGATTAAACTGGTTTTGCGTAAACCAAACAACCTTCCTGCTGGTGAATACCGCAGTCATCTGCGTTTTCGAGCTATTCCAAAAACACTGTCTCCAGAAGCTGGCATTAATGTATACGCCATCATGAGTTACGCTATTCCGGTTATTGTGAAGCAGGGGCCAAAACAGGCGCAAGTTAGTCTTGAGCAAGTGTCCATGGCTACTTTAAACGGCAAACCTCAATTAAAGCTTAACCTTAATCGCTCAGGAACAAGTTCGGTGATAGGAAATGTGCAGGTTTTTTATAAAGCCTCAGGTAGCAACAATCAGCTTGAGATTGCTAAATACAATGATTTCAGCATCTACCCAGAAGTAAAACAGTCACAACTCACGCTCATTAATACTGGAGAAATGCCAACTTCATTGAATGGCATCTTGAAATTGGTATACAGCGGCACTCAGGAATGGAGTGGCACAACTTTTGCTACTAAGGAATATCAAGTAGCAGGAGGGAATGTTCGCCCTCTCAACTAAAATGGGGCACAAATGGCTGAAACGGAGTACAGAGTTCAATATTGCGCTTTTTGTGTTTCAGTGATCCTTGGCGCATCTGTTGCGGTCCCAATATTTTCGGCTCAGGCTTCGGAGCCTTTAACGCAAAAGCAAAAAGTTTTTGCGTTAATCAATAAAATTCAGAACAAGTATCAAAAGTTTGAACAGACACCCCAAGCTTTGAATCAAGAGGTGGCAGCCCGTTTGGTTACAACGGGTTCCGCACCTGATCTATCAATTGCTGCTCCTACTCTTATGGTTGCTGAAGGCTCGGAAAACGACGAGTCTTTTAGTCGTTATGAGGTAGGTGAGGAGTTGATCTTTAGTCTGCAGTTAGCTGATATACCCGTCAATGATTTGACACTACTAAAAACCGAAACTGGTTATGCGATTGACTTGGTTATGCTACTTGAAGTGTTGAATATCTATTTTGATTATCAGCAGCAAAGCTCTATTGTCAAAGGCTGGATTTATGACGAACAAAACAACTTTTCAATTCAATTGCCAAAAAAGACTGATGATATAACCGAAGTATTTATTAGCAATAGGCGATACGAATTAACATCAACTCAGTACGTGTTGGTCGATGATATTTCATATATTGATTTGTTGCTGCTTGAACAATGGTTAGGCTTTAAATTTAATGTTCGCGAAAACGACTTAAAATTGTTTTTAACCACTCAAAAACCACTTCCACTGCAGTTACAACAGCAACGACAGAGGAATAAACTGCAGAATACTGTCAGCCAGTCGGCAGTGTTGCCATTAAAAGAATCTGGTTATAAAACCTTCATGACCCCAATGCTGGATTTAAACTTATCTTCAGGTGTGAGCGTCAGTGGCAGCAATAATTACATTCCATTTAACTACTCGGCAGTCGGTGCGCTGGATGTTCCCTATTTTAGCAGTTTGTTTTACTTCAGCGGTGCTAAAGAGCAGTTACTGAATAATCCGCGTCTAACGCTCTCTAAATATTCCAATAAAAGTGACTTGTTAGGACCGCTTGGTTTAACAACTATCGACCTTGGTGATGTTACCTCAGTCAATTCTCTCCCTGGAGGCAGTAGCGCACAGGGACTAGGTTTTCGTCTGTCGAGTTTGTCCGCTACCCAAACGGGTAATGACAGTAAAGTCAATTTTAGCGGCGTGATTCAAAATGGTTGGGATGTCGAGTTATACCGTAACAATATCTTAATAGATAGAAAACTGAACGCACAGGATGGACGTTACGACTTTAATGACGTGCAGTTATTTTATGGACAAAATAATTTTGATTTGGTGTTCTATGGACCACAGGGGCAAATTGAGACAAAAACTGAGCAGTATAATTTTACTGAAAACAGTCTAAAGAAAAACGATACCAGCTATTTGCTATCTTTCGTAGACAACTCGCGCAGTTTATTCGATAAACAAGGTTTGGCCGAAGAAGAGCAAGGTTATCTAACCAATGCCATCTTCCGCTATGGTCTGACAGACTTCTGGACTACTTCTGTAGGGGTAGAGTCTTTTAAGCCCAAGTTATCTGATCAAACAAAGCTTAATTCTTACAGCCTTGGTAATTCTTTTAATTTATTCAATAAAGCGCTATTTAGTTATAACTTGCTACAAGATGAATTAAAAAACCGCACAGATGGTTATGCATTAGGTACCTCGGTATTAGGTATTTCAATGGAGGCTAATTACTCCGAAGCTGATATCGTCGCAGTGAGAGAGCAACAAAGTACTTTAGATGGAAAACCATCCAGTTATGGTTTCACTGCATCCGGCGGCTTTGGTTCTTCTATTCCTTTATCCTTTTCTCAGTCCTGGTCCGTCACCAAGGATGGCTTGGGGAATGAAAATTCGAGCCTGTCAAATCGATTGGCGTTGCGCACACCTATTGGCGTTTTTAACAACGTAATTCAGAAAAATGACAGAGAGAGAATACTGGATAGCGATTCGCCTTTGCTCACAGACGCAGACCGACAATTGCTGAGCATAGGAAATACTGACCCTCTAACTACTGCAAACAATATTTCTGTAGGCACAGTGGCCGGTCAATTCAACTTTAACACTGCACTCAAAGGTGTTTTTCTGGGCATAGGTTCTACCTATTCTTTGCAGCCAAAAAAACAGTTGGAAGCAGTTTCTGCCAACGTTTCTTACCAGCATACGCCAGATTTTGGTTCAACTCTTGGTTTAAACTACTCTCGTTTTAATGATCAGTTAGGCGGAAGTCTGGGTTTAAACTGGCGTCATAAGTTGGCTACTATTAGTTCTTACTTTAATTACAATAATAAGGACTCATACAGTATCGGTTTATCTGCTCAGTTTAGCTTTGGGTACGAACCAGAAACAAAAACAGTTTTTGGTGGAGCCCAGCCTTTGGCCTTCGGTGGTGCTATGGCCGTTAAGGTCTATGAAGATCTAAACAACAATAAAATACACGACAAATATGAACCTGTCGTTCCAAACGCGAAAGTAAAAGCGGTTCAGCAGTACCGTGATGAAGTCACAGATGAGCGAGGTGTCGCTGTGTTGAAAGGTCTGTCGACGGGGTATGCGACCGATATAATTGTTGATCGAAGTTCCTTGGAAGATCCTACTATGGTTCCAACTACTACTGGAATCTCAGTGTTACCTCGTCGTGGATTAGTAATGCATCATGAAATACCGCTATCGACCACAGGTGAAATTGAAGGCAACATTTTTAGTAAGGATGCGTTGGGAGAAGAAGTACCAGCATCAAATATTCTGGTTATTTTATTGGATAATAAAGGTAATAAAGTTACAGAAACTGTAACAGAGTTCGATGGTTATTATGCCTTTGCTGATGTTCTACCAGGTCGGTATAAGATAGCGCTAAATAAGAAATATACCAATCGTAAAAAGCTTCGGAATGCAACACCATTACTTACCAAAGTAAGAGGCGGTGGGGAGTTAATAGATGGTCGTTCCTTTATTCTGGAGAAAATGGAGTTCACTGAGGGCTTTTCAGTTGTTCTCGGCAGCTTCAGCAGCATTGAATTACTGAAAACGTACTGGGGTGTTATCAGACCAAAACTGGACGTTTCATTATTGGCACCATTTTACCTGGTTGATGAGGAGACTGGCCGTTATGTCTTGTATGGTCATTTTGTCCAGCAACAGGAAAAGGCTGAGCGTATCTGTACTCGATTTGTCGCAAGAAAGCTCAGCTGTTCTGTGAAGCCTTTAGGTTTGGATTTATAAATGGAGATTGGCATGAAAACGAAACTTGTTGGTATCTGCCTGTTAGTGCTCAGTGGTTGTAGTTCTGTGCCTGAGCCAGAAAAACGTATAGCCCCTGAAGATCAGGAATGGCAGCAACTTAAACCGTCATTAAAAAGGCTGGTGGCATTGGAAGGTGACTTAAAATTGTTAATAGGTGAGCTCGCAGCTTTAAAGGAGACAGAGCAAGCCACGCTACCAGCCGAAAACGTTGAAGTTGACACCATCACTAAACAAGACTTTGATGAAAAGCTAGTGAATGCAACTAATGCTTCAGAAGTTGTTGATGAGGTTACTTCAAATGTTCCTATAACTTCTGTACCGCCGAAACCCGTCGAAGTAGCGCAAGCAGTTGCTCCGGTCACGACCACGGATCTGACCGACACCGCTATTACAGCAACAACCGATGGTGCAGCGATTGGGCCTGAAGTGTTGGCTGATACCGCAATTAATGAAAAGACTATGGCAGCAAAAGACCTGGGTTTTGCTTTGCAACTAGCGTCGCTAACTAGTCATACTGCAGCGGTGAACACTTGGTCTCGCTATATTCTAAAGCAGCAGCAATTGGCGAATTATTTACCTTTAATAGAGAAAATCACAGTGAATGGTAAGTTGTATCACAGGCTGAAGCTGGCAGGTTTCAGCACCAAGGCTGAGGCGAAAAGACTGTGCACAAACATAGCGCAGGCAGGCATTCAGTGTTATTCCACCAATACCAACGGCGAATTGTTGCAAATGCTGGCGAGCAGGTAATAAAAGAATGAAGTTAAATAAGACAGATAAAATAACAGAGCTGAATAAGCTATCAGACAAAATTTCACTCTTGGAAAACCGAGGGCTTCATAGTGTAACAATTAAAGAAATTGAGACATTAAGCCAAAATTGTGCAGCGGCTTTTAAAGATTTAAGCATTGCTAAAAATAAGCATTTGCACCGAAATATCGTTCAAGTATATACCCGGGTCGCGTCTTTTTTATCCTTATGGCTGGCTGAGCAACGAAACAAAGTAACCATAGAGCTGTTGCTATGCCTCGCGATGCAAAAAAATAATATTCAGGAAATACTTTTGCTCAGTGGTTTTTCCGGTAATGAACATTTAATGGCAATGCTGGCATCAGATATTGTTGATGGTGAAAAATCTTTTGCAAACGGCGGTTTAATCCTTTCGTTGGCATTGTTAAATTTGGATCAAATCACTGAAGAAATGCTGCAGGTTGCAATAAGCCTATCTGATGAAGTGAAAGTTCCACTCTTCATGGGCTGGTTAAATCAGGTCAGTACCTTTACGGCTCAGGGGGAAAAAAACCGAGAAACAGTGATTCGCCACGCTGATTTTTTAACGAAAGTGACACCTGATTATCAAATGATCCAGTGTTTTATTAATGCCTGGATGTTGTGTAGCTACGCTGTTTTTCCTGCGAAACACACACTGAAAAAATATTTGAATCAAATGGTAAGAAACTTTCTTATCGCTGAAGGGATGAGTGACAGTGGTACACAATATCAATTAAATGCTCGCCCCAAAATGGTGGTGGTCCATGAGAGGTTTAAGCCCGGTCACGCGATGCATAGATGTTACGCTCCCTATATAGAGCAACTTGCAGAATATTTTGACCTTGTATTTATAGGTGAAAAGGAGCACATTGATGCTTCATATTCTATGGCCCAGAAAACTATAGTGCTGGAAACTAATGAACAGAGCCTCACAGACATTACAAAGATAATAAAAGCAGAGAACGCTGATATTATTTTTTATCCTAGTCTAGGCATGTCGCATTACACTATATGTCTTGCAAATTTAAGGTTGGCGCCTGTTCAAATTATGGCCGGAGGACATCCTGCTACATCTTTTTCATCCTGCATTGATTATATATTTCTTTTCTTTTTAGAAGAACTCACCAGTAAATTGGTTAGCGAGAAAATAGTCACAGTGGATAATATAGTTTTTAAGCAAGAGCCTCATCCAAAATTAAAACTCAATACGATATCCCGCGAGTACCCCCAAGGCAATAAGTTTAAAATTGCCATCAACGCGACATCAATGAAAATAAATGGCGATTTTATAGAGGCTTGCAAGTCAATTTCCGGATCTGCAAAGAAGAAAGTTGAGTATCATTTTTTCCCGGCTTTAACAGGTAACGCTTACGATAGTTTCACAAGACTTATTGAAAATGAGTTGCCAGGTTCTGTTGTTCATCAAAGTACAGGGTATAGCCGCTTTCTTGAAGCGCTCTCTAAATGTGACATGTCGATAGTGCCATTTCCTTTTGGAAACACCAACAGCACTATTGATGCATTGATGTTACATATGCCAGTTGTGTCCATGAGTAGTGCGGAAATTGCAGGTTTAACAGATAAAGCAATATTAAGAACTGTAGGTTTGGAACATTGTACGGTTGTTGATAGTGTGCAAGCATATATAGAAAAATGTGTTCAGATTGTCAACAACCAAGCTGAGTATGAATATGTCCATGACCAAGTTGTAGCGATAGATGCCAAAAATAGCCTGATCCGCAAAGCTGGTGAGCAAGATGACTGTTTTTCTCAGTTTGCAAGAATGTTTGCTTTAACCTATGACTACCATTTGCAGATCCAGGCAAGCCCAGCGCGAGTGATTGACTATAAGAATATTAGTGGTGCTCGTTTGTATCGGGATAGTTTATAAATTTTAGATAAGCAGGAGATATACATTGGAAGCGAAAGTAAAATCTGTCTTTATGACGACATTTAATATTGATGAAGACGTTATTAACGACGAATTAAAATACAGTGAAATTCCACAATGGGATTCAGTTGCCCATATGAGTCTTATTGTTGCTCTGGAAGATGAGTTCGACATTATGATTGATACAGATGATGTGATTGATATGAGCAGTTTTAAGAAAGCCAAAGAGATCGTAGCCAAATATCTGGCTGGTTAGTGATGGCTGCTGAATTTTGGACCGAACAGGCTTTAGCGCGGTACCAGGGGATTGCGCTTATTGACGCTGACAGAGAGCTTTCCTATCAAGCCTTGAATGCAGAAATCAGCAGCTGCTGTGACTGGCTTAATTCGCTTGAATTGAACCCCGCTATTGCTTTTTTAGTGATGGAACATAGCCTGACATCAGTTGTTCGTTACTTAGCCTGTTTACGGACCAGAGTTGTGCCGCTATTACTTCCGGTAGGTATGGATCAGACGCTATACAATGCGCTTCTAGAGACTTACCGACCAGCACTCCAATTTATCTCCGACAAAGAAGTTGTTGTGGATAGGCAGTTAGCCAGTCAGTGTATTGATCCTGAATTGGCCTTGCTGCTTAGTACATCAGGATCAACTGGTAGCGCTAAACTGGTGAAATTATCTACGTCAAATATTGCAGAGAATGCCAGTTCAATAGTGCAATACCTGCATATAACAGCTAGAGATAAAACCTATTGTAATTTGCCGCTGAGTTATTCCTATGGCCTATCTATCCTCAACTCTTATCTGAGCTCTGGCGCTACTCTAGTGCTAGCTAATAAAGGCCCTTTAGATAAAGCGTTTTACCAAGACCTTCTGGACTATGAGATCACATCGTTATCAGGTGTGCCTTTTTTCTATCAGATGCTGCATCGAACAGGTTTTTTTAACAAGGAATTTCCGTCTTTAAAAACTCTGACCCAAGCTGGCGGCAGGATGTCTGAAGAGCTGATCCGTAAAACTTATCAGTATGCTTCGGAGCGTCAGATCCGTTTTTTTGTGATGTATGGTCAAACAGAAGCAACGGCCCGCATTAGTTACGTCCCACCATTGAGGTTAGTGGATAAAGTTGGCTCAATCGGCATAGCAATACCAAATGGCGAATTAAGTCTGGCTGAGGACGGCGAGCTGGTTTATCAAGGACCCAATGTAATGTTAGGTTATGCGGCCTCACTTGCCGATTTACAAAGATCTTCGCCGAAACAGGCAAAATTATTCACAGGTGATATTGCTAGTGTAGATGCTGATGGTTTTTTCTATATTGTCGGGCGGAAGAAAAGATTTATTAAATTGGCCGGTTTGCGTCTTGGTCTGGATGAAATTGAGTCCTGTCTTGAAGCGAAATTCGATCATGAGTTTATGGTGACTGGTGTTGACGAAAAGCTCGATGTGTTTTTTGTCTCTGCGACTAAGCCTGCAGACATTCATGCATTACTTTTTGACATGTTTAAAATCAATGCGCGCTTTGTCGCGTTGCATCAATTAACTGACTTGCCCCATACAGACAATGGGAAAAAAGATTATCAAAAATTATCCTAGTTCAAAGTTGTCGCAGTCTGTTCTGCACTAGTCTCTAAGGGATCTAAAATGATTTTCGGTAAAAATATTGTAGTAACAGGTGCGTTGAAAGGTATAGGTAAAGTAGCGGTCGAACGTTTTGCCGAACAGGGTGCACATTTGTGGGCTTGTGCCAATTTCCTGACTCCGGAATTTGTGTCGTTTTGTTCTGAGCTAAGTAAAAAGCACCAGGTCCGTGTTGAACCGCTCTGTTCTGATTTTACTGATGTTGAATCTGTAAAATTAATGGCAAAACAAATTCTTGCTGCAAAAGTGCCCATTGATGGTCTTGTGAATATAGCGGGCATGACCAAGGACGCTGTGTTTCACATGACAACAGCGACGGATCTGTTGCAGATTTATCAGGTGAATGTTGTATCTACTTTGGTACTGACACAGCTGATCTCAAAAAATATGATGCGACAAAAAGCGGGCTCTATCGTTAATGTATCTTCGATCGCCGCGACAGATGGTATCGCTGGTCAATTGGCTTATGCCAGCAGCAAAGCCGCATTAAACGGCGCGACACGCACCTTGGCAAGAGAACTTGGCAGCTATGGAATCAGGGTAAACTCTATAGCACCAGGGGTCATTGATACGGACATGAACCTAAATGTACCTGCGGATATACTGAACGAGCGTATTAGTTCCACTAGCTTGGGCCGAATAGGTAAACCTACAGAAGTTGCCGATTTAATGTGTTTTTTACTTTCTGATTTGTCGTCTTACATGAGCGGACAAATCATTAGGATTGATGGGGGAATGGCGTGATTAAATTATTGGAAGGTAAAAATATTCTGATCACGGGTTCTAATCGGGGTATAGGCAAAGCCACAGTTGAGTTTTGTGCAAAACAAGGCGCCAATATATGGGCGCACGCTCGCTCTGCCAGTGACGACTTTGCACAGTTTTGCCAGCATGTGGCTGAGCAGCATCAGGTTACTATAACGCCGCTTTATTTTGATTTACGCGACAAAGATCAGATGCTGGTCGCTGTGAAGTTAATTAAGGCGTCACCGTTTCCCATCAATGGCCTGATTAACAATGCCGGTATTACCTACAACGCAATTTTTCAAATGACGAACGAACATAATATTGAGCAAAATCTGCAGGTTAATTTTGTGTCGCATTATTTGATGACACAATACATCATCAAATTGATGAGTCGACATGGTGGTGGCTCTATTGTGAGTATTGCTTCAACTGCGGCAATAGACGCAAACCCGGGGCGTTCGGCTTATGGCAGCAGCAAAGCAGCTTTGTTGTGCGCAACTAAAGCATTGTCACGTGAAGTCGGGCAAATGAATATTCGAGCGAATACAGTAGCTCCTGGCATCACTCAAACCGATATGCTCAGTAGTATGTCTGACGAAGTCATAGCCGAAGCTGCTGCATCAACAGCTCTGCGACGTTGTGGCACTCCACAAGAGATAGCATCAGTTGCGGGCTATCTGATTTCCGATCACTCAGCTTACATAACCGGTCAAGTGCTCAGAGTGGATGGAGGAATGTAAACCATGACTTCAGCTTGGGTTGAACAGCAGTGTAACACTGTACGTCGACGTATTATTGAGCTTGGATATGCGACGGGTAAAAATGGCGCTCACTTTGGTAGTAGTTTGTCACTGGTGGAAATTCTGGTCGCGGTATATCACTACATATTGAATGATCAAACCCAGCCTGTTGCAGGCTCAGGCCCTAAGCGGCGATTTTTTTTAAGTAAAGGGCATGGCGCCTTAGGTTATTTTGCCGTCCTTGAGTCTTTTGGTTTATTGACCAGTGAACAAAGCTCGCTGTTTGAAGTGAATGGTTCCAATTTTTTTGCTCACGCCCATAAAGATCTGAATTCTGGTATTGAATACTCTGGCGGCAGTTTGGGATTAGGTGTGTCTTTGGCAGTTGGCGTTGCATTGGCAAGCCGGCTTAAAGGGGATCAGCAGGATATTATTGTACTCGCTGGTGACGGCGAGTGCGATGAGGGCATAGTGTGGGAGGCTCTCATGTCGGCAGCTCACTATAAACTGTCAAATTTCACCTTAATAGTGGACAGGAATATGATGCAATCTGACGGTGACAAGCGTTTCATCATGGGACATCAAGATATTTGCAGCAAACTCTTATCCTTTGGTTTTGACGTCACGCAACTGAATGGACATAGCTGCCCAGAACTAATGACCGGATTGCAGAAAAGAGCTGACAGGCCTAAAGCTATTGTTGCAGACACAATTAAAGGCTGCGGCATCAGTTTTATGCAAGCCAACGCTGATTGGCATCATGGCTCGCTGAACCAGTCGTCCTACGAACTGGCTTTAAGCGAACTGAAAGGATAAGTCTGTGGAACTATTAACAGCCTCTACTTCCAGAGTGTATGCAAAGCTAGGACAAGCAGGAGCTGCATTTGGAGTTGCATTAGTTGAATTAGCTAAACAAAGGGATGACATTGTAGTGCTGTCAGCAGATATGGCAAAGCCTGCCGGATTGCTCAAGTTTTCCGGTTTGCACCCTGACAGGTTTTTTAATGTAGGTATTGCTGAACAAAACCTGGTAGGTATGGCCGCTGGTTTTGCCAATGAGGGTTTTAAAGTCATAGCTTCAGCTCAGGCGTGTTTTTTATCTATGCGAAGCTACGAGCAAATCCGGCAATACAGTGGTTATATGAAATTTCCGATAGTGTACGTTGGAGTCTCTGCAGGCTTTGCTTTGACATTTTTTGGCAATACCCACTACGCACTGGAAGATATGACCTTGTTACGCTCCGTTCCTGGCATGGTGGTTATTTCTCCCTCAGACCCCGGCCAGGCGATGAAAGCATTGCAGCAGGCTCTGACTATGGATTGTCCGGTCTATATAAGATGTACAGGTGTACCTGGTTTAGCTCCTTTGTACACGCAAGAATATGCATTTGAGATAGGAAAAGCGATCCAATTGAAAGAAGGCAAGGATGCCACTGTATTCTGTTGCGGAGCTATAACAAAGCAAGTTGTTGAAGTGGCAACTGAGCTGGAAGAGTGTGGGTACAGTGTGCAAGTGGTCGATATGCACACCATATCGCCTTTGGACCAACATTGCTTGCAGGATGCTATGACATCCAGACTTTGGATCACTGTCGAAGAGCATTTTATCCAAGGGGGATTAGGCTCAGCAGTTGCCGAGTTTCTGGCGACTCAATTTAGCCCGAACCGGCCTTTTTTACATTGTATAGGGGTACCCAATGTCTTTACAGTACCCGGGGATTATTCTTATTTGCTACGTACAAATCAGCTTGACGCAGCCTCGTTAAAAGCAAGATTTGTCTCGCTACTGCAACAGGTTGCCGACGATGAATGAAACAAAGACTAATTTGGTATTTGTTGGTGGTGGTGGTTTAGCTCTTGAAGTTTACTCCTTTATGCTGGACCAGGACTTTTTCAATGTAAATGGACTGACAGTCAAAGGTGTACTGAATGCGTACGCAAATTGCGAGCTGTTGGCACAGTATCCTGAATTGCCTTATTTGGGACTTATTGAAGACTACGTTTCAGGTCCAAATGATAAAGCAATCATTATGCTTGGTGGAGCAAGTGACCGTGCGCGCATTGCGGGCGTGCTTTCGCGCCTACAATTGCCACTTTTTAGTTATATTCACCCCAGCGCAATCATTTCATCCACTGCAGTAATTGCAGACGGTTGTTATATTGCCCCACACTGTGTCATCAGTGCCAACGCTGTACTTGAAGCCAACGTGCTACTCAACGTATACAGCGCAGTAGGTCATGGATCGAAGGTGGGAGCACACTCTGTTATGTCGCCTTACTCAGTGGTCAATGGCAACTGTATTTTGGGTGAAACTGTGTATTTAGGTACCAGGGTTGCCCTGTTTCCAAAAATAACAATTGAAAAATACAGCCTTATCGACGCGGGTTGTATCATCAGGGAAAACATACCTGCCTTTTCTATCGTATCGCAAAGACCAGTCCAGCAAATCATTGAAAATAGAGTGTTAAAGAGAGCTTGTGAGCGGTGACATGTAAACCGGTTATGCTGTTTATGCAAACAACATCTAAGAATGCGGAGCTGGTGCGATAGTTTATCTACCAAGTTATAGGGTACAACCTGTCTTCACAGAGTTTTCTATATTTGGCACTTAAGTTTTTATGTTTTGCCCTGTTAATCTGTGATTTATGTTAACAGGGCGAGGCGTGAGTAAAGCCATTTTCTACTTCATCGACATCGTCTTATCATTTTTCACTGATAGTTACGGTTTTCAGGTCATAATGGGGAGATATATTTTTTAATCTTTCTCTCATCACTTGTTGAACGGCGAAAAAAGTCGAACCGCAAATAAATATTGGAACTTCATTGTCTGGTGACCTATCCCCCAAATTTAATAACTTCAATCACCCGATTTATATCTTCCTCCAAAAGATCGACATGGATTGGTAAACAGATCACTTTGTCTGATATGGCTTTAGCATTCATCAGGTTTGAAGCTTTTGAAGATCGCAATCCTCTGTACATGGGGAACTCGCTAATTAATGGATAAAAATAACGACGCCCCATAATGCCTTGATCTTTCATGGTGTGATAAAGCTGGTCCCTGCTTAGTGGATAGTCACTCTCAACCAGTATCGGAAAGTAAGAATAATTGGAGCTGTGCTCTGGAGGAAAGTTTATAAACTTAATACCTTTCACATTGCTTAAGTGTTCAAAATACAATTGGGCGAGTAATTTTCGTTTTTCAATATAGTTGTCTATGTATTGAAGCTGGAGTAAACCAAAGGCTGCATTAAATTCACTCATTTTTCCGTTGATACCAGCTGCAACTACAGTGGTTTCGTCAACAAATCCAAAGTTTTTCAAATGGTCAATATGTGCTTTGGTTTTGGCGTCGTGGCAAATGATGGCTCCACCTTCGAAAGTATTAAATACCTTTGTGGCATGGAAACTTAGTACCGAAAGATCGCCATAAGCACACAAACTGATACCATCAAGTCTGGAACCAAAGGAATGCGCCGCATCATAGATAACCTTCAAATTATAGTTCTCAGCAATACGTTGAATTTCGGCGACATTACACGGATTTCCATAGACATGCACTGGCATAATGGCGGAGGTCTGGGGAGTAATGGCCGCCTCTATGGCCGCTGGGTCTAAGTTGCAGGTTGTTGGATCTATGTCGACGAAAATGGGCTGTATACCGTTCCATTTTAACGAATGAGCAGTCGCGACAAAAGAGTAAGGGGTTGTAATGACTTCCCCAGTGATTCGTAGCGCCTGTAAAGCAGTCACTAAGGCTATAGTTGCGTTGGCAAATAAGCAGACGTATTTAACACCCAGGTAGTCTGCCAGCGCTTGTTCAAACTGCTGATGAAAAGGACCACCGTTGGTTAGTATTTTGTTTTCCCATATTTGCTGCAAATAGGGGATAAACTCCTCCAATGGTGGCAGAGCTGGTTGGGTTACATAAATAGGCTTATGCGTCATGGTAGAACCGCCTGAATCAGTGTCAACGCAACCACATGTTCTGGTTGCGTTCATTTTTCGCTTTGCATAAGCAAAGCATGTTTTATGCCAAACTAATTGTTGGGTTGCAAAGCGGCCAACTCAGTCTGGCTGTGATGCCTTGCTTTTTGAGTCAACTCATTCAGTTCTGCTGCAGATTTCAGGCCATTGAGTTGCTGTTCAATTATGTGTTGGATCACTTCTGATTTCATCGGCAATTTACTCTGAATAATGAGGACTATAGAGTCTTTTATTCTACTTAATCTCATGCTGTCCCTGAAATATGCTTCCTTGCAAAGGAATAACTGGAATTGTTTTGCATAGACTGGGTTTGCCAGATAGATTTTATTGCCACCTGCCAGAAATGGTACCCAAAGACCTTTTGTTGTTTCATAACAATAATCCAGAGTCGCTGCATGGACGCCAGGAAACTCTCTGTCGTGGTAATCATCCATGGAAATAATGCCGTAGTCGTGCATAAAAGGCGCAGTCAGGGTTAAAGTATGCAAGACTTCGTGATATTCGTGACCTGCATCGATATGTAAAAAGCGAAGCTTATTCTTAAACAAAGTTCTTAAATAGTCTGTGCTGTAGTCAGCTGTATTACCTGTGACGTATTGAATACGGGCAGACTGCTCTGGTGTGGTAAAAGTGCTTATGTTCGACTGAGTCTGTTGCAATAAATCATCAAAAAATAAATCCATTGCGTAGATGCATTCCGATTTGTCTGCGAGCATGGCAAGTAAAGCGAGAGACTTCCCTTTCCATACGCCTATTTCAGCTATATCTCCAGAAGCAGAAATGCTCTGATGAAAGGCTTCTGTCATTGCAAACAACATCATATCGACAGGGTAAAACCAGCCTTCGATTTGAGGAGATATTTCGCTAATATAGTTTTGCGTTGTAGTGCTTATCTTTAACGCAGCTTCAGGTTTTAACATGCTTAATCCTATAAAAGTTGATTGAATTCTGGTTTTTTGCTTTTGCTCAACAAATGTTCACTTGACTCTTGTGCAGTGTTCGCGGTCACAAATTTATGTTAACTTACTCATTCAATGAGATTTATTCGCTCCATAGTTAAATGGATATAACGGCCCCCTCCTAAGGGGCAGTTACAGGTTCGATTCCTGTTGGGGCGGCCATTTCGCTTATATCTTTCAGTCTCTTACTTTTTATCATTGACTAAGGTCGCGGCATCACCCACTTGCACATTGGCCAATAAATCCATATTGACGCTCTCAGCCCAGGCATTGTTGTGCGTCAGCTCGGTGATTTTGACTTTAAGCTCACTCACTGTCAGTTGATCCTGCAATTGACCAAGACTGTCTTTGTGCTGGCGGCGGTGCAAAATCGTCAGTTCGTCACCAACTTTTAGCCCTTGCTTGCTACCAAGATTAAGCAGCACTTTGTGTTGGTTGACCAGGGTTACATTTGCCAGTATGGTTTCGCAGCGCAACGCTTCTTCGACATCCTGGGCTGCAGCATTCAGTACACGTTCAATGGATTTACCATAGTCGGTTTGCCAAAAACGCTGAGTTTTGGGACTGATGACAGTTGTATCACGAAACTCCCACACGGCTGAAGTTTGATAGGTTTGGCTGAACAGAACTTTCTGCTCTTGAATATCAGACAATTCTAGCTGTAGTTGAAAAAAACGTTCACGATCTTGGTCAGACCAAAAACTCCAGTTAGTGCCGACTCGTTCTCCTAACGACACATCACCTAAACTTGCTTTGAGTAAATAGCGCCCACCATAATTACGCTGCAAAGCACCGCGATCTGCATAACTAAGTTCTTTCTGACGGATAGATTGAGGTAACAGTTTAAGTAAGCTTGAGCCTGAGGACTCTTCCAGTTTCCGGATAAATAAGCTAGTGCTGGCTTGGTCTAGCTCATATAGTTGTCCAGCAATAGCTTGTTCGCGGTTCTCAATAAAAAACGGGCTAATCAGTAGCTCTTTTTTTAACTGCAGATTGGCACATTGGTTTTGATCAGGATAAATGTCGGCTCGTATCGTGACATTGATATAGCCGTTTTCTTCGGCCTCAGAGACAATTTGCACATTTTGCACTTCGCCTTGAGTCTGTAAAAACACAGACTCCTGGGTCAATAAACCGTCAGTTACTTGTTGCACCGTGCGAATTGAAGCGCCTGAATACAACAAGGCTTTACGCACAGCATCTTCAGTGGCAAGAGTTCTGGCTGTTGCAGTATCGCCGCCTCGAAGTACAGCCTGGCCAGTTGCTTCATACCAATCTGCCACTGCCAAAGTGGGCAGAATCGATATAACCAGCAGTGACAAGCTTAGTGCGGATAAACGCATGACAACCCCCAAAGAAAATATTTATAAGGGGTGTAGCAAAAGTCGTGCCTGAATTTTTAAGTTGGGGATTGGCTAGGCATTACAGAAGGGCGGGGACAAGCCCGCGCCTCTGCGGTTTTTTGCCGATACCGGTTGAGGTATTCACATCAGGCACGGATTGTGCATCCTGTATTAGTAAAGCTAATTCAATTAGGTAGAGGCGCCATAATGATAAAAATTACCACCAGCACATTGTTGCTTGCTTTATTAACGGGCTGCAGTATGGTGGCTGACCGTCACGTGGAATGGGAAACGGTTGAGCCCCAGCGTTTTCCTGTCTTAAAAGCTGTAGGTTATGCTCCACTAAGCCAGCAACCCGGCGCTACAGAACAGGAGCGCATGCTGATGGCGATGAAAGCGTCTAAGCTTGAAGCCTACAGAGAGCTGGCTGAGCAAGTCTATGGCCAAAGAATTGACGCTAAAGCCAATATGCAACAAATGATGATTGGAAATGATCAACTGAATTCATCAGTCAGTGGAATTATCCGCGGCGCTCGTGTAGTGAAAACTTACCCTGTGGGCGATGTGTACGCGACAGAGCTCGAACTGGATTTTAAGCAGGTATACGATTTGTATCTGAACAGTCAGCCAACCCGCCGCATTAAAAATGTGAAGTACTATTGATCGACAGGGTCAGTAGCCTTGGCTCTGACCTTATCCTGCGGACTAATTCAAACAAACCCTGGCAGTTGATGTCAGATACAAAATCCTGATAGTGAATGCTATGTTGGACTATATAGGTGGGTCCGTGCTAAAGCACCGACTTTTCATGCTTTGATCCCTGGCCCTTTATCGACCTGAGCTGCTTTGCCTTTATTGGTGTAGGTTAAACCAGCACGACCACGGCTTTGCAACAATTCTGTTTTAAAGCGCTCAATCACCAGTTGGCTTTGCTCCACGCTTTGACTGTTTACCTTATTTTGAAACTTGCATTGAGCCAGCTTGTCTTCCAGTCTTTGTAAGTGTTCTTTAAACCAATCTTGCAACTTTGCCTCAGCAAGCTCAGGTGACGATGTCAATTGCTCGTCTGTAGCCTGAACTAAATCAAGAATTTGGATTTTTTCATCAGTATTAGTTTTTAGTGCTTCAACATCGCGGGTCCGGATGGCGTCCAGCTCCTTTTGAAGCAACAAAAGCAGCACATCCAGGTGCTGCTCTTGTTCATTTAGCAGGGTGAGAATAGAAGAATGGGGGGTGCTCATTTTTTACTGAAAAATTCGCTTTCAAACTGCACGATACGACGCGCCAGTTGCTCTACGTTCACTTTGTATTTGCCTTCAGAAATCTCTTGTTTGATCTTATCAACTTTTTCTTGGTCAATACCTGAGCTGGTTTTTGCTTTTTCCTGGGCTTTGCTGAATTGCTGCGCCTGAGAAGTCAGCGATACTGAATCCTGTTTTTGTGCAGCTGTGCCTGTAGTGGCCTGCTGCTGAACGGCCTGTTGTTGTACAACTTGCTGTTTTTGAATGTTTTGTTGTTCGGCCTTGTCCGCTTTCACTTGTTGAGTGACTGGCAGGCCTGTGTTTACATTGATCGCCATTTTTCTACCCTCTCTATCCGGTTTCGGATCCCTTACTTTGTATAACGGCAGCACCCGCTAAAACTTTAGTCAGAATTTAAAATTTTATTGCAACTTTTTTCACCGCAACGACTTCTGCAACTATGGTTCTGTTGGACTGCCTGTTGGTCACCTGAATTTGATCACCCAAAATGCCATCCATCTGGGCTATACCAACAGTTCTGACTTCAAGACCGTTATTCAAACCACTAATTGTAACTATATCGCCTTTACATACAAGACAAAGATCCTGCAATGTCACAACTTGTCCGGCAGACAGGGTTCTTTTTACCCTTGCCCCTATAACAGAAGCGGGGGTTTTCACTAAAGAACCACGGGCCAGCCTCAGATCTGCTTGTCCCAGCGTTAACATATCGGCTGTGATCAAAGAACCTAAAGTGATATTCCGTACACTATGCACAGCTTCAGTTTGTTGACTAAAACGCGCTGTGACAAACAATTGCCACACCTTTGGGCTTTGGCAGCGGATTTGCACTGTGGCCTGATTGGTCACTGGCCCGGCAAAACTAAACTGCAGAGCCTTATCACATTCTTTTATTCCTAAACGTGAATCCAAAGCCGATAGTTGACTTTGCGCATCCTGTGGGATTTCATTTTGTTGCTTTAACCAGTCCTTTGTTGCCGCGGTTAATTGTTGTGGGCTGAAACTTGCCGCTTGCAGGGAAAATGCCGCAAAAAAAACTGTGGCTGACAAAGCGCAGAACACTGGGTATCGCAAAAATTTATCGTACATTTTCATATGGTTTCAGCTATGCTTTATCGGCAAAGGGTTATAACATACTTAAGTATGTCAATTTTCAGTCATTTTTCATTCTAGAGTGACCTAAGCAAGAATCGTTCCCGATTTTCTAGGACCACTAATTCTTTCAGGCAGGGGAGTCTTTTATGGCGGGTATTCTGGATTCAGTCAATCAGCGCACTCAATTGGTTGGGCAAAACAGACTGGAGCTTTTATTATTCCGCTTAAGTGGTCGCCAGCGTTTTGGTATTAATGTGTTTAAAGTACGTGAAGTACTGCAATGCCCGCCATTAACTGCTATCCCTAAACGAAACAAATACGTCAGGGGTATAGCTCATATCCGCGGCCAGACAATTTCCGTTATTGACTTAAGTTTGGCAACAGGTGGTCGCGCCATCGAAAACACCAAAGACTGCTTTATTATCATTGCCGAATACAATCGTTCAGTGCAGGGTTTTTTAGTTCAGTCTGTTGAACGTATTATCAATATCAACTGGGCTTCAATTATGCCACCGCCAAAAGGAACTGGTGGTAAGCAAAGTTACCTGACTGCTATTACTGAAATTGATAAAGAACTGGTCGAAATTATTGATGTTGAAAAAATTCTGGAAGAAATTTCTCCTTCACCAACCACCATCAGCAGTAATGTGCTGACGTCGACTATCAGTGAAGATTTAGGTGACAGATTAATTCTGATCGCTGATGATTCTGCCGTTGCACGGAATCAGGTAAAACGCGCGTTGGAAGGCTTAGGGGTGAAAATGCATCTGGTCAACAATGGCCGTGAAGCTTTAACTTACCTGCAAGAAACCGCGGCAGCCTGTCAAGGCTCGGTCACTGACAAGGTAGGGTTGTTGATTTCTGATATCGAGATGCCAGAAATGGACGGATATACTCTAACCGCTGAAATTCGCTTGGATCCGAGGCTTAAACCACTGCATGTTATTTTGCACACTTCGCTCAGCGGTGTATTCAACCAGCAGATGGTGCAAAAAGTTGGCGCAGACGATTTTATTGCGAAATTTAACCCGGATGAGTTAGCCGAGTCCGTGCGGAAATGGTTGCATACTGATTAGAGGTTTTATGTTAGTGGCAAACAAAGAACTGCAGGAAAGTGAGTATCGTCTGTTTCGGGATTTCCTCGAGCAGCAGTGCGGTATTGTACTGGGTGATAACAAACAGTATCTGGTCAAAAGTCGCCTGGCGCCTTTGATGCAGCGCTTTGGTTTGTCGTCGCTTTCTGAATTATTAAACAAAACGTTAAGCCCGTTTGAGAGGCAATTGCGTTCCGCAGTGATTGACGCTATGACCACTAACGAAACTTTGTGGTTTCGTGATAACTACCCCTATGAGCTTCTGAAAAAGCAAATTTTACCTGAATTTGAGAAAGATCATAAAACCGTCAAAATTTGGTCAGCAGCCAGTTCTTCTGGTCAGGAGCCATACTCTATTGCCATGACTGGGCTGGAATACCAGCAGGGGCGTCCCTCTGCATTTCCTATGGGACTGCATATACTAGGCACGGATATCTCCAATGCGATGCTGGAACACTGTCAACGCGCTGAATACGATGGTTTGGCTTTGTCTCGTGGCTTATCGCCCGAGCGGCGTAGTAAATTTTTTGACGATTCCGGTAACGGCATGATGCGGCTAAAAGATGCCGTACGTAAAAACGTTTCATTCCGCCATTTAAATCTACTCGACAGCTATACGCTGTTGGGCAAATTTGACATTATTTTTTGTCGCAATGTACTGATTTACTTCTCTCCTGAAGTAAAAATGAAAATTATCAAACAGTTCTCACAAGCTCTAAACCCGCGTGGTTACTTGTTTCTTGGCGCTTCTGAGTCTCTCTCCAGCCTGAACAACGACTTTGATATGGTGCGTTGTAATCCTGGCATCGTCTACCGTAAAAAAACCTGAAAAAAAATTATGGCCTGAGTTTTGCTTAATATTTGCCATCTCTGAAAGACAGGATGGCAAAAATGGCAATCAGCTTCGAAAAAGCATTTGGGCTTCACCCTGATGCACTACTGATCCGTGACAAACGCTCTCAAGTCTTGGCCGAAAATATCGCAAATGCCGATACTCCGGGTTACAAGGCAAAAGACATGGATTTTCAAACTGCATTAGCAGGTGCTCAGTCGCGCCAGTCCGGGTCGCTTGGCCGCACTGATCCTAGGCATTTTGAAATCTCTACAGCCCGCCATGCTGACTCTCAATACCGTATTCCAAATCAGCCTGATACCGGGGATGGCAACACCGTTGATATCCATGAAGAGCGGAATGCCTTTACCCGCAATAGCATGGAGTATCAAACCACGCTGAATTTCCTGAACAGTCGTATAAGCGGCCTGAAAAAGGCCATTGGCGGAGGTACGCAATAATGAGCCTGTATAACGTTTTTGATATAGCTGGGAGCGGCATGTCCGCGCAGCAAGTACGCTTAAATACTACAGCCAGTAATATGGCGAATGCGAACAGCATTAGCAGCAGCATTGACCAAACCTACAGAGCCCGTCACCCCGTGTTTGCTACTGCGCTTGAACAAGCTCAGCAAGGCCAGGAAGGGGCTAAAGTTCAGGTGTTAGGTATTGTGGAATCAGACGCTCCGTTGAATGTTGAATACGCTCCTCATCATCCGCTATCTGATGAAAAAGGTTATATCTACAAGCCTAACGTTAACATTATGGAAGAAATGGCCAATATGATTTCAGCCTCTCGTTCTTATGAAACCAATGTGCAGGTGGCAGACGCTGCCAAGCAAATGGTCAGTCGTACGCTGATGCTAGGTCAAAGGTAAGGGGTAGAGTATGAGTAAAGTAGACAATACGACGAATCCCCTGGACGGTATGTATTGGGGTGATAAACCCACTACAACAGAAAATAATAATGGGGCCTTAACCCAATCTGATTTTTTTGCGCTGTTAACGCAGCAGTTGGCTTATCAGGATCCAACCAAACCGGTTGAAAATGATCAGATGATAGCGCAGATGACCAACTTTACGATGGCTGACGGCATATCTTCGCTGAATACCAACTTTAAAGATTTTGCCACTACGATGAACTCCAGTCAGGCGTTACAGGCGTCCTCTCTCGTGGGGCAGTATGTGTTAGTGAAGTCGAATAAAATGGAATTTGACGGCGAAAACACCATGGTAGCCAGTGCTAGTTTTCCTGAAAATGCAACTAACGTCAAAGTGCGGATTAAAAACGCTGATGGCGTGGTGGTGCGTTCGGTCAGTATTCCAGATTCAGATGCTGTTGCTGGGCGTTTACAACTCCCTTGGAACGGCGCTACCGATACTCAGGCGCTAAATGAAGATGGCACTCCAAAAGTGAATGAAAAAGGCGAACCAGTAATGGAACTAGCGCCTAAAGGTGTTTATACCATTGAAGTTGAGGGGACAATTGCAGGTAAAAATGAAGCGATAGTGACCTCTGTATATGCTCCTGTAACCAGTATTACATTAGGCAATGGCACCACCCAGGGTCTACTCCTAAATGTGCTTGGCCAAGGCCAGAAAAAATTATCTGATATTGAAGAAATTGCAACCTAGTCAATAAATGAATTGAGGTGATCTATGAGTTTTAATATAGCGTTAAGCGGCTTGGCTGCGGCTCAAAAGGATATTGATACCACTGCGAATAACATCGCCAACGTCAATACCACGGGCTTTAAAGAATCCCGAGCTGAATTTGCTGATGTGTATGCGGCTTCAGTATTTAGCTCCAACAAAACCAAAGTGGGTGATGGCGTTACTACCTCTAAAGTGGCCCAGCAATTTTCTCAGGGGTCGTTAAAATTTACGAATAACTCTCTGGATATGGCGATTACCGGTGATGGCTTTTTTGCAATATCTCCTGAAATAGGTGCTCGTGATTATTCGTACACCAGAGCTGGAGCCTTTAAACTAGATAAAAACAATTTTATCTCTGACAATAATGGCGGCTTCCTGCAGGGATTTCCTGTGAACCCTGCGAATGGCAACACCACATCAGTTAGCTTAAGCACCACTCAGCCTATACAGATCCCAAACACGGCGGGTGCACCAAGAGCGACCTCGAACGTGTTTGTTACCATGAATGTGGACTCTCGCAATACGCCCCCTACAGTTGCTTTTAATCCAGTAGATCCGGCAAGTTACAATGGAACCACCTCTACTACTATTTATGATAGTTTGGGTGAGCCTCATATCTTGACCATGTACTTCCGTCGTGAAGCACCAACGACAGATAACGATTGGGAAGTGTATGTGGTGATGGATGACAATAATACTGTTCCTGCTTCGCCTTCAGGTGGTCCGTTAACGCCCAATTCCGCTATTGGTCCTATCACAATGGACTTTGATGCAACAGGTGTTCCTTCTTTACCTACGAGTGCGTCGTTACCGAATATAATTCTGCCGGCTGGCGTAGGTACGGGATTAAACGACCCTCTGAACGGTTATTTAACCAATGGTGCGCAGTTTAGCAATGACATCACTGTGCAGTTCCGTGATGAAAGTGGTACAAAATTGCCTACTCAGTATGCTTCTAAATTTGAAGTGGGTACTTTGGGTCAGGATGGCACCACAGTGGGACGATTAACTAGCGTAGATATTGATGCGGCAGGTAAGGTTATGGCATCTTATTCTAATGGCGATCAGACCTATTTAGCTCAGGTTGCTATGGTGAAATTTGCTAACCCTCAAGGTTTAACGCAGTCTGGTAACACCTCCTGGCGCGAGAGTTTGCTTTCGGGTGAAGCCTTAGCTGGTGAAGCTAACTCCGGTACTTTTGGTTCTATCAACGCATCAGCACTGGAAAGTTCGAATGTGAACCTGACCAATGAATTGGTCGATCTAATAGCAGCGCAACGTAACTTCCAGGCCAACTCCAGGGCATTGGAGGTTAACAGTACGTTACAAAACACAGTGCTGCAGATCCGATAGTGTAAACATGTCCTTAGGCCACCTCCGGGTGGCTTTTTTTATAGGTAGCTCGTTTCTGGTGCGTCATGCCGTCGCTTTTACTCCGGAGGGTTGTATGGTGTTCAAAAAAATTGTTGCTATTGGCTTATTGCTGGCATTTTACAGCAGCGCTGCTGAGCAGGACCAATTGGTGACCACTGATTTTGTGCTTAAAGCGGGCGCTTCTCAAAGCCGGACCGTTGACATCTATAAGCCTGCGCATCTTGATCGTTTAGTGATGGTCGGATTTAATCCTGTGAACACTTTATCTGTCAATTGTACTTTGCGTTTGTTTGACGCCTCTCACACGCTGCTTGCAACGTACAATTGTAACAAGCCCCAACATTACTTTTTTAAAACACCAGTGCTTGTTGCTGTAAAAGTCCGTGCCGAAGTTGAGGTTACCAATTCAAACTATACCTCTGCCAATTCTTCATTTTCTCTGATCAGCAGATTCAAATTTACCTCATTTTCTGAATAAGCCAGTTTGCGTGGCTTCAGCACATAGGAGCACGCCTAATTCCTTCTTCATGACTTCTCTCTTATGTATTTGAAAACAATAGTTTAGCTGGCTTCTACTTTGTGTACCCCTGCCTGCACCTTTTTCTTGGCATCAGTCTTGCTTTACTTATCTTATCTCAAGTGGAGGCCTGACTATGGACCATTTACTTTATATCGCAATGAGCGGTGCCAAAGAGAACATGAATGGCATCAGTATCAAAGCGAACAACCTTGCAAACAGCACCACAACTGGCTTTAAAGCAGATTTAGAGCAGGCTCGTGCTATGCAGGCTTTTGGTGAAGGTTTGCCTACAAGGGTGTTTTCACTGACTGAACGACCTGGTCAAAATTTTGACGATGGCTCATTTATTATTACAGAGCGTGAGTTAGACGTCGCAGTACAGGGAAAAGGCTGGCTGTCAGTACAGGATGCGGATGGCAATGAAGCCTATACCAGAGCGGGAAATATGCAGCTGAGCCCAACGGGTGAATTGCAAACCGCTTCCGGCCTGAACGTGATAGGTGAAGATGGTCCTATTCAGCTGCCTCTGCCACTAGCCAAAATGGAAATAGGCAACGACGGCACTATCAGTATCCGGCCGCAGGGAGCTCCTGCCAACGTAATGCAGGAAGTGGCCAGGCTTAAATTAGTCAAACCTGAGTTTCAGGATATTGAAAAAGGCGCTGACGGTTTATTTCGGCGTAAAGACGGAGAAGTCGCAGAACTGGATGCAACGGTCAAAGTGATGAGCGGAGCAGTTGAGGGCAGTAACGTAAATGCCGTTGGCGAAATGACACAGATGATCAGTTTACAGCGTCAGTTTGAAGTACAGGTCAAAATGATGAAAACGGCCGAAGAGATTGATCGGCAACACAATCAAATTATGAGAGTAGTCTAAGGCTTAAGCCTGGGAGGTTAGCATGCATCCAGCTTTATGGATCAGTAAAACCGGTTTGGACGCGAAGCAGCGTGATATTTCGGTGATTTCAAATAACCTGGCCAACGCCAGCACTATTGGCTTTAAGAAAAGCCGCGCTGTATTTGAAGACTTGTTGTATCAGAACATTAATCAGCCTGGTGGTCGTTCGTCACAAAACTCAGAGCTGCCGAATGGCTTGATGTTAGGCGCAGGTACTAAAGTGGTTGCGACTCAAAAAAGCTTTACCCAAGGCAATATGATCACCACAGAAGGTAGTCTGGATGTGATGATCCAGGGACACGGTTTTTTCGAAGTACTAATGCCTGACGGCACCACTTCTTACAGTCGTAATGGCCAGTTTACTACGGACAGTGAAGGCAATCTGGTGACCTCAGGCGCAGGTTATCAAATTCAGCCGAATATAGTGATCCCTGAAGATGCCCAAAGCATCACTATCTCACAGGATGGCGAAGTGTCTGTGCGTTTACCTGGCCAGGTCGATCAGGCGGTAGTGGGGCAGTTAACAGTCACTAACTTTGTCAATCCGGCAGGTTTAGAACCTGTAGGTCAAAACTTATTTACTGCAACGGCCGCCAGCGGTGATCCGGTTCAAGGTATTCCTGGTCTGGAAGGGCGAGGCATTCTGGTGCAGGGCGCTTTGGAAACGTCAAACGTCAATGTGACGGAAGAACTGGTCAGCCTGATTGAAAGTCAGCGCGTGTATGAAATGAATTCCAAAGTGATTTCAACTGTTGATCAGATGCTGGGTACCGCTATTCAGCAGCTGTAGGAGTAAGTGGATGAACAAGTTAATTCTGCTCGTTTTAACAGTGCAACTTTGTGTGGGTTGTGCAGGCAGCTTTAATGAGCCAATGCCGGATGACCCGAACTTTGCGCCTTTACCTCCTGAGCCTGAAGCAGTACCGCTGTCTAACAACGGCTCGTTGTTTGCGCAAGGGTTGTCTAATGGGCTGTACTCAGATAACAAAGCGCGCCGTCCAGGTGACATCATTACTGTGGTGCTGAGAGAAAATACGCAAGCCAGCAAAAAAGCTAAAACTGAGTTTGGTAAAGACAGCAAAGCAAGTTTTGATCCTATAGTGGGTTTAGCAGGTCGTGACGTCAGTGTGCTTGGCAATACGCTGCAGTTTGGTGCCAACTCAACCTCAGACTTTAAAGGTGATTCAAAAGCGGACCAAAGCAACAGTTTAACGGGTGACATTTCGGTGAACGTATTGCGGGTGATGTCAAATGGTAATCTGGTGATCCGTGGCGAAAAATGGCTGACACTGAATACGGGCAAAGAGTTTATTCGTTTAACTGGCGTGATCCGTGCTGAAGATATTGATTCAAAAAATACAGTCGAGTCGACCAAAATCGCCAACGCCCGTATTGAATACAGTGGCACAGGTGCGACTCATGGTGGTCAGGGACCTGGCTGGTTAACCCGCTTCTTTAACGGCGTGTTGTGGCCGTTTTAACACAGGTGACATGATGAAACTTATCCAATGCCTTTTTGTAGTTTTGCTGTCAGCCGCTTCGTGTTTTCCGGCTTCAGCCGCCCGAATTAAAGATTTAACCAGCATACAGGGCGTTCGTAGTAACCAGTTAGTGGGTTATGGTCTGGTTGTCGGCTTGCCTGGTACGGGGGAACAAAGCCCTTTTACTGAGCAGAGCTTCAGAACCATGCTGACAAATTTTGGCATTAATATGCCTGCTGGTATGAAATCTCAGATCAAAAACGTAGCAGCTGTCGCTGTGCATGCTGAACTACCAGCATTTAGCAAACCGGGTCAGACTATTGATATCACTGTATCTTCAATGGGAAGTGCAAAAGGCTTACGTGGTGGTACTTTGCTGCAAACCTTTCTGAAAGGTTTAGATGGCAATGTTTATGCTGTGGCGCAAGGTTCGCTGATTGTCAGTGGTTTAGGCGCTGAAGGGGCTGATGGTTCAAAAATTTTGGTGAACACGCCAACAGTAGGCCGAATTCCGAATGGTGCAACAGTCGAGCGTGAAGTGCCGTCACCTTTTGCTGACGGTGACTTTATTACCTTTAATTTAAACCGGGCTGATTTCACTACAGCTAAAACGCTGGCCGAAACCATTAATAACTTTATAGGGCCAGGTACAGCGCAATCCTTAGATTCTTCTTCAGTACAAGTTCGTGCTCCTCGAGATATGGACCAGCGTGTTTCCTATTTATCTACCTTGGAGAACTTAACATTGGAGCCTGCCAGTCAGTCGGCAAAAATTATTATCAACTCCAGAACCGGTACCATAGTGATAGGAAAGGACGTACGTCTGTTCCCGGCAGCTGTGACTCATGGTGGCTTGACTGTGACTATTGCCGAGAATCCAGCTGTAGTGCAACCCAATGCTTTGGCTGGCGGAGATACTGCAGTAGAGCAAAACACTATTATTGATGTCAGACCTGACCAATCCAGGATGTTTAAATTTGATCCGGGTACTACGCTTGACGACTTAGTTAGCACCATCAATGCAGTTGGCGCGGCGCCAGGTGATTTGATGGCCATTTTAGAAGCCTTAAAAGAAGCGGGCGCCATTCATGGTGAACTTGTGGTGATCTAAATGAGTAAAGTTGAGAACAAGGTCAATTATCATGATTTAACCGGCCTGGCGCAGCTGAAACACAGCTCAGGCAAAGATGATGACGATGCAGCGCTGAAACAAGCGGCCAAACAGTTCGAATCTATTTTTATGGGGATGTTGCTCAGCAGTATGCGCAAAGCCAATGAAGTATTCGAAGATGAAGGTGTTCTCAACAGTAACGCGACCAAGTTTTATCAGGATATGTACGACAAACAGTTATCAACCGAGCTGTCGGAAAAAGGCAGTTTAGGTTTGGCCGATTTGTTGGTGCAGCAACTGCGGCCGACAAAAGGCAAGACTACCCCCGCTTCAATGCTGAAAATGCCAACAGATGCTGCACCTGTGCGTGATTTAAAAGCCACTGCAGTTTCTGAAGTTCCGGCTGTAGTTCCAGTTAAAAAATCAACTGAAGTTGCACAGCCTATAGTTGCAACTGCCCCCCAGGTGATGACTGAAACTTTGGCTTCTGAACCTGCTCCGGATAACGATGATTGGACTTTTGAAAGTCCGGGTGAGTTTATTCAAAAACTAATGCCAGCGGCCAGACAAGCTGCGCAGAAACTGGGTTTGGAGCCTTTGGCACTGTTAGCTCAGGCGGCATTGGAAACCGGCTGGGGGCAACGCACTTTCAAAACGGCTGAAGGCAATAACAGCTTTAACTTTTTTGGTATTAAAGCGCATAACAGCTGGCAAGGGGATGTTGCCGTGGTCGATACTCTGGAGTATCGACAAGGTGTGGCACAAAAAGAAAAAGCAAAATTCCGCGCTTATGAATCGCCAGAACAAAGTCTGGGTGATTATGTCGACTTTATTAAATCCAATCCGCGTTATCAGCAGGCTGTGGCGATGGCTGATAATCCTAAAGCCTATTTTCAGCAGCTTCAGGCTGCAGGTTATGCCACAGATCCGAATTACGCTCAAAAGATTTTATCGGTATTTAATAGCGAAACGTTTAAACAGGCACGAAATCTGCTAGAGAATCGTGCGAATTAAAGATTAAGCCAGTGCTGCCGATGAATGAGGTGGAGATGCTGCGGGTATTAGTGGAGATTTAGATGTCAGATAATTTACTTCGGATTGGAACCTCTGCCATACTGGCCAGCACCGCTTTGCTTTCAACTACAAGTAATAATATCGCCAACCTTAATACGCCAGGTTATAGCAGGCAGCGCACCGAATTTGAATCCAATGTGCTAGGGCTTGGAGTGGGACGCGGTGTGACAGAACGTTTGGTGAATGACTTTGCACAAAAGCAAATGTGGCGGGATACATCAACTGTCAGTTATGCAAACCAGTACTTATCTGAAGCCAGCCGTGTGGATACTCTATTATCTGATCAGTCTAATAGTATTTCTAATGGCATGTCTTCATTTTTCAGCCAGCTACAAACGGCAATCAATGACCCGACTAATGCTGCGTCACGCCAGTTGGTGATGGGCAGTGCTCAGACCTTATTGAATAAATTCAATACGTTGTCAAATCAGATGACAGAGCAGAACAAATACATTAGCCAACAGTTGGAAGCTGATTCTTTATCAGCCAACGAAAAAATAACAGTTGTAGCTCAATTGAATCAGGAAATACTTGCCTACGGTAATAGTCCAGGTAAGCCTGCCCCACTGGATTTACTCGACAAAAGAGACCAGGCGATTAAAGAGTTGTCTGAACTGGTTGATATTAATGTGCTGGATGCTCCGAACGGCGACAAACAAATATTTCTGGGCAGTGGCCAATCTTTGGTGATTGAAGGTGGCAAATTCAGTTTGTTCACTGTGGTCGGTAATCCTGATCAGAATCGAAAAACTTTGCAGCTCAGAGCAAGCGGCAATCCAAACGTACTGATTAATGTTTCTGAAACTCAGCTGGGTGGAAAAATTGGTGGTTCTTTAGAGTTCCGTTCCGCGGTTTTGGAGCCTGCGCAAAAGGAGTTAGGTCAACTGGCATTGGCTTTTACTGACGCCGTTAATACGCAGAATCGTTTGGGCATGAATGCTGATGGTAATTTGGGCGGCGACTTATTTACCTTACCTACTTTTACTGCCTGGCCTTTTAGTGGTAATACTGGTTCTGGGACAATTACTGCCTCTGTGGCACCAGGTCAGGGCAAAAATATTCCTGCTAATGATGTACGTATTACTTTTACTGCTGCAGACGCTTTTACAGTGGAAGCACTTGATGCATCGGGTAATGTGATACCCGGAACGGCCATCAGTCGTACCGGAGTCGTTTTTCCAGTGACAGTAGCTTCAGATGACAGCAACGATTTTTTTGGGTTAAATATTACTCTTGCGAATGGCGCTCCAGCTTTTGCAACTGGTGATCGATTTGACTTAAAACCTCTGAGTAATGTGGCGCAAAACATCAGCTTGGCGACCAATCGCCCTGAAGCACTCGCTTTTGCGTCGCCGCTTAAGGGGGAGAAAACGCTGACAAATGTAGGTAATGCTGAAATAGATCAACTCTCTATCAGTAGTGTAGGTCAGGCCGGTAATAGATTATCGCAGCCCGCTAACTTTACCGATGGCCCTATTTCTGTCACTTATCTTGGTAACAATCAATTTCAGATTGAAGACTCAGGTACTCCAGCTATTACTGAAACTGTTACATTCGCAGGTGCTGATTATAAGAACCTACTAGCGGCTAGTGTTAACTTTGCCGATGCTGGTTTTGATTTTTCAGTGAAAGGCGTGCCGCAGGTAGGCGACACCTTCAGTATCGAATACAACACCGGTGGTTTCGAAGACAATAGAAATGGCTTAATGTTAGGTAATCTGCAAAATACAGACTTGGTCCGGGTTGATGCAGCAAGCACTGTAAATGCCGATAGATATCAAACTTTTAATCAGGCCTATTCGGAATTAGTTGGTTTTGTAGGTACTCAAACTAGCCAGGCTCGCGTCACTGCTGCATCTTCAAAGTCTTTGTTGGAGCAAACGACTGCCTGGCACGAGTCTCTCTCCGGTGTTAGCTTGGATGAAGAGGCTGCTGACTTAGTCAGGTTTCAACAAACATATGCCGCAGCGGCTAAAATTTTGTCAGCGTCACAAACAATTTTTGACACCCTGTTGCAGGCTTCGAGGTAATCATGCGTACTACTTTCAATATGAAATATAGCCAGAGCCTGGATTCAATTTTAAGTACTCAGGATAAGTTGCAAACTGCAAGCTTAATGCTGAACAAGCAAACCAAAATACTTACTGCTGCTGATGATCCTTCTGGTGCTGCGCGAGCTGTAGGTTTGGAGGCCAGTATTCAGCAAACAAGCCAATACCAGAATAGCAATACGGCGGCTCGCAATGGCCTTGAACTGCAAGAAACTGTGCTTAGCAATATCCGTGGTGCTATGGATAGAGCCAGAGTGCTGGCTTTGTCTTTAGGTAATGGTACTTATGACGAAGATGATCGGAAGGCGATTGGTAACCAGTTGGGTAATATCCGTGATGAACTGTTTGATTTAATGAATCGCCGTGATGAACTGGGCGGGTATTTGTTTTCTGGTTTTCAGGATCAGACTCAGCCCTACAGTCTGAACCCTACTACTGGTCAATATGAATTTAACGGTGACGAGGGCCAAAAATACATCCAGTTGTCGTTATCTATATCAATAGCCGCTAATGATAGCGGTCGTAACATTTTTGACAGTGTCGACAAACGTTTTCAGACCTCAGATCCAACAGTTGGTGCTCCTATCACTGCAGCGAAAGTCACAGTAGCGAATCAAAGTGTATTTGATAATTTTTATAAACAAAATTATGACGGTTTAACGCCAGCTAATAATGATTATTCCGTGGTGTTTTCAGCACCATCGAATTACGAAATTCAGCGCAACGGTGCAGCTATGGTGCCGGCAGTCACTGGTACCTACACTGAGGGTGAGCCTATTAACTATAAAGGCCTGTCGATTGATGTCACAAATCCAGCACCTGGCGGTACTGTTAATTTTAGCCTGCAGCCGCCGGAAAAAACCAATATTCTGAATTCTCTAACCGGGTTGATTGATAGCATAGAAGCAGGTAACAGCGGTGACATTTTAAATGAACGCATTCTGGATGCTACAGTGGAAATTGACAATGCATCCGCTAAAGTGGACTCTGCAGTGTCATCTATAGGCGGACGTCTGAATGTGGTTGAGAGTATCTTTGGCAGCAATGAGGATGTACTTATTGCAACTAAATCTCACAAAGCAGATATAGTCGAATTGGATTACAGTACAGGCATTACTGAACTTGTAAAACAGGAAACCGCATTACAAGCCGTACAGGCTACTTTTAATAGAGTGACTGGCTTGAGTTTATTTGACTACATCAATTAAAAACTAATTCTCCTCTTCGTCTGGCAAGGTAGCCCTTCATGTTTCAGCAAGAACTCTCAGGTTTTGATCAACGTTATCTACAACAAAATGACTGGCCAGTGCATGATTTTAATCAGTGGGAAAGTCGTCATTTTTCTCCTTTGTCTGCAGAAGCCAAACTGGATAGCCTGAAAAGTTTCACTGCAAAGTCAACTGCATTGATATTGTGGCGAAAAATGCATTTGTTGCTACTCGGGGGCGATGATGTCGATCTGAACAAATTTAAAGCTTTGTTTAGTGCATTACCCTTTTTACAACAGAATATGCTTTACAACCAGTTAATGCGCTCCAAGTTTGTTGGTCAGTCTGTAGCAATGGATTACGCTCCCCTTTATCGGATTATGATTGAAAACTTCTGCAATGAAAGTTCAAAATATAGTCATGTAAGTCCACTCATTGGTAATGGCAATGAGCAGATTGTTGTTTTACTCACGAATCAGTTTCTGATAAACCAGCATGGGCCTACGCTAACCATACTGAACTATGCAAGTGCTTTAAAAGCCATGGGTAAGCACCCAGTGGTCATTTGTTGTACATCCGTACCTAAAAGGTCACACTACCTATATCCAATGCCTTTGCCTTTTTATTTCAGTAATGTGCTTGATGAATATTTTACTGGTGACAGACTGTTTGATCTCGATACGGAAAAAAATCATGCTCATAGCAATGGCAACGTCGTAAAATGTTGGGGTGAACTGTTTGATTTTATGCAAATCACTCCTATGGATGATCAAGAGCATTTAGTGAACTTAGTTAATGTCATTAATCAGCTAAATCCACGTTTTATTATCGGAGTAGGGGGACTAAACCCGGTACTTGAGTTTATTGCCCAAAGCAGACCTGTATTAAATGTACCTTGTGTCACTTCCTTGGTTACCCCTATTTATGCTGTTCCTGTGCTACATCGAGAGCTGACCGAGCAAGATCTTCAGCGAGTGAAATTTTTAAATTTGGTTCACCCAGTAATAACCAGCCGTTTGCCGTTCAGATTACGTCAATTTAGTTGTAAAAAGAGCAGTAAAGTTACAGATCCGGTAATAAATTTTGCTGTGGTTGGGTATCGACTTGAACTTGAAATTCGTAATGATTTCGTTGAAACCTTGCTTGCTATTAAAGCAACACTACCAAATTCAGCTTTTGTGTTTATAGGTCCGGAAGCTATAGATCAGTTGCCTCCTGAGATACAGGCTTGCAGTTACTTTAGTGGCAAGATTAAAAATGCTATAGATCTGATCGCAGGTTGCCATTTTATGCTTAACCCCAAGCGTCAGGGTGGTGGTACTTCCGCTATCGAAGCCTTAAGTCTTGGAGTTCCTGTGTTGACCGAAGCTTATGGCGATGTATACCAATACATAGGTGATGACTTTGTCTTCTCGTCAGACAATGAACGATTGGCATTTATACAGCGTTACCTGACCGATGCAAAATTTGAAGCCTCTTATAACCAAAATTGCCTGGATACTGCAGCAAGGGCAACAGACTCCTCTGCTACAGTACGCACATTGCTGCTTGACTACGATAGCTATATCTATCAACTACAAAACTAATTCCCGCCCAATCATGGGGTTAAACTGACATTTAACCTGTTATCTGATACCTATCCGTTCCTGTGTAGACGTTGAATAAATTCTGCACAGGAACGGATTTTTCTATTTAAATGGCAGTAATGACCTTTTTTATTAAAGTTTTGAAGAATAGTGCCGATACTATAGTTAACTCTATATGCGCCCACATCTAAACAATGTTTTATTCATTTATTTATTCAATAAAATGAAATAAATCCCTCAAGAAAAATCTCCTGATGTCGATACAGTAATTAAGCAGGGAACAATAAAATAATTACTCTGCATATATAAAACTCAGGAGATATACCATGGCTTTATTTGTTAATACTAACGTTTCGGCGTTAAATGCCCAAAGGCAACTAATTAATTCAGGCAAAGGTTTAGATACAGCATTTCAACGTTTGTCTTCAGGCTTTCGTATCAATAGTGCTGCAGATGATGCTGCAGGCTTACAAATAAGTAACCGCTTAACAAGTCAGGTTAATGGCTTGGATCAAGCAATAAGAAATGCAAATGATGGTATTTCATTGTCTCAGGTTGCTGAAGGGGCGATGGATGAAATCACCAACGCTTTACAACGAATTCGGGTACTTGCTGTACAGTCACAAAATGGTATCAACAGTTCGAGTGACCGAGTTGCATTACAGAAAGAAGTAGCGGCACTGAAGACTGAAATTAGTCGTATTGCTACGACCACTCAGTTTGGTGGTGTAAAACTGTTAGACGGCAGTTACTCATCGACTTTCCTGGTTGGAGCCAATGCCGGCCAGACCATTAGTGTAAATATCTCCAGGGTTGGTGGTGGTTTTGGTTCATCGGGCTTAGGCATTGGTGGTCTGAACATAAACACTCTGGCAGGAGCTTCAAGAGCGTTAACACAGATCGATGCTGCGATTAACGTTATAGACTCCAAGCGGGCTGATTTAGGTGCGATTCAAAACCGTTTCCAGTCCACTATCCGTAACTTATCGAACATTGTCGAAAATATTTCAGCAGCACGAAGCCGGATCAAAGATACGGACTTCGCAAAAGAGACTGCAGATTTGACTCGTTCACAGATTTTGCAACAGGCGAGTACAACTATTCTGTCTCAGGCAAATCAAAGACCGCAAGCAGCGCTGTCTTTATTACAAGGTTAATTATTCAACAAGAAATACTACATATTGAATCGGTTTTTAGTACGACTCCTGAGCTTTATGCTCTTTGGCCATACGGCGTTGCTGTATGGCCTTTTTTATTTGTGTCTATTAGTGGAATGTATTATTTATTAAATATATATAAATGCAGCTAAAGGAATAATATTGTTTGCCGATACATTATTTGAGTGGATTAGATTAAATATAAAATGACGTGTCCACTTATTGTTCAATAAACGCTCAGGAGAAAAGTTATGGCGTTATTTGTAAATACTAATGTCTCGGCGCTGAATGCGCAGAGGCAACTTATAAATTCAGGGAAAACTCTGGATACATCGTTTCAACGACTTTCGTCTGGTTTTCGCATTAATAGCGCAGCAGACGATGCAGCTGGTTTGCAAATCAGCAACCGCCTGACCGCTCAAATACAGGGCCTGGATCAGGCGATTAGAAACGCCAATGATGGCATTTCTTTGTCCCAGGTGGCGGAAGGGGCCATGGATGAAATTACCAATGCGTTGCAGCGCATCAGGGTTTTGGCAGTGCAATCGCAGAACGGTATTAACAGTTCTTCAGATCGCGTAGCGCTGCAAAAAGAAGTGACGGCCTTAAAGACTGAAATTAGTCGTATCGCCACAACCACTCAGTTTGGTGGCGTGAGATTGTTAGATGGTAGTTATTCGTCGACTTTCCTGGTGGGAGCCAATGCTGGCCAGACTATTAGCGTGAATATCTCCAGAGCTGGAGGTGGTTTTGGCTCCTTAGGTTTGGGTATTGCTGGATTGAATATCGATAGTTTGAGTGGCGCTTCGAGAGCTTTAACGCAGATAGACACTGCGATTAACGTGATTGATTCCAAGCGCGCAGACTTAGGTGCGATTCAAAACCGCTTTCAGTCGACGATACGCAACCTGTCGAACATAGTCGAAAACATCTCGGCTGCACGTAGCCGGATTAAAGATACAGATTTTGCGAAAGAAACGGCAGAACTGACACGCTCGCAAATATTGCAGCAGGCCAGCACCACTATCTTGTCGCAGGCAAACCAAAGACCACAGTCGGCATTGTCGCTGTTACAAGGGTAACGGACAAAGCAAAACTTTTAAGTTTAGCGACTGAGTAAGCCCAAGGTAGTGATGCAGCAAAAGCCGCAATGACCGAGGGTACAAAACGAACAGCACTGGTTCAGGAGGGCATTGGGCGCCTGAACCGTACGACCAACTTTATGGCATTGCTCTGACGCACCTATAGCGAGGAGCTCCTGCCAAAGGAAAAAAGGAAAGGCTTTATGGCTATTTATTTACTAACCGGAGGATGACACCATGTCATTATATGTCAACACCAACGTATCAGCTTTGAATGCACAACGTCAGTTAATTAATTCTGGCAGTTCATTGGATACAGCGTTTAAACGTTTATCATCAGGTTTTCGTATCAACAGTGCAGCTGATGATGCGGCGGGTTTACAGATCAGTAACCGTTTATCAAGCCAAATCAATGGTTTGAACCAGGCTATAAGTAATGCAAACGACGGCATTTCTCTGGCACAAACGGCCGAAGGCGCAATGGATGAGATTACTAACTCTCTGCAGCGTATACGGGTACTGGCAGTACAATCGCAAAATGGTATCAATAGCTCTGCAGACCGGGTTGCCTTGCAAAAAGAAGTAACGGCGCTGAAAACGGAAATAAGCCGTATTGCAACCACAACCCAGTTTGGCGGTTTGAACTTACTTGATGGTAAATTCTCAGCAAACTTTTTAGTGGGAGCGAATGCAGGACAAAATATTTTAGTTGCCTTAAAGCTTACTGGCGGTTATGGAACTTCAGGTTTAGGTTTGTCTCAGTTGTCAGTGTCATCTGTCGCTGGAGCAGGAACTGCACTAACCAGTATTGATGCGGCAATTAAAACGATAGATAGCACAAGAGCGGACTTGGGTGCTTTACAAAACCGGTTCCAATCGACAATTCGTAACCTGAGTAACATTGTGGAAAACGTGTCATCAGCGCGCAGCCGGATCAGAGATACTGATTTTGCTAAAGAAACCGCAGAGTTGACTCGTTCGCAGATCCTGCAACAGGCCAGTACTACTATCCTGTCTCAGGCGAATCAGCGTCCACAAGCAGCCTTGTCACTGTTAGGTTAATTCAACAAGTAGCTTAATGACATGGTAATGAAAACGGCCCCTACATGGGTAATGCCGATCAGTTAAGCAAATATCAGATCGGTTGACCGATCCAGTGGTTAATGTATAAAGGCCTGCAACAGAGATGTCGCAGGCCTTTTTCTATGCAATTAGTTACCGCTTTAACCCTTGCCAAT